>OGYQ01000657.1_pt1 | contig 30085 bp, 24 predicted proteins | sample 1576641 | NCBI WGS metagenome assembly OGYQ01 (sample SAMEA3541476, study PRJEB24748) | human gut metagenome | biome: human gut; feature: human-associated habitat; material: faeces | place: China | collected 2012 | reverse complement strand
CAGGTCCATCCAAGCTTCCCGTTCTTCTAGGTAGGGTTTGGGACCTTCTTTCAGGTCTTCAGGTCCATACTGCCGTCCCAGGGGCTGGTAGAAGTCCTGGCTGTAGCTGCCATAGGCATCCTTCCGCAGCCAGTGGTAAGGCGAAACCACATGGTCGATGGGTTCCAGCAGGGACGGGTACAGGGAATAATAGGTGAAACCAGCTGGGGCGATCAGCTCGAAGAGGGTGGGCGCAATGTTCATATGGCTCCCGATGGTATTGCCGGCCAGGCTGTGGGGACCCAGTTCCCGATGGTTCATCAAAAGCACCGGGCTGTGCCGTTCCCGGAGATTGCAGTCCCGTCCCATCAGAGAAGTCTTGCTGAGCACCGGACTCATATCGATGGAATGGTCTCCGGTCAAGATGAACAGGCAGTCCGGATAGGCCTCCCGCATGGTCCGGATGAATTTTCCCAGAGCCTGGTCCGAGAACCAGAAGGTCCCCAGGTTTTTCTGGATTTCCTTGTTCCGCCGGATGTCCCGGGGAGCTTCCGGCATCACCTTCTCCGGATCATACCCGTAGTCTTTCAGGGGAATCTTGAAGGGGCCGTGGTAACTGGTGGTATACAGGAAGTGGAACTGATAAGGCCCATTGGCTTCCTCCTGCTGCTGGATCAATTCTGCCGCTTTTTCCAGGAATACATTGTCATAGACCCCCACCCATGTTTTCGGTGCATCGGGGCCGCAGAAATCCGTGGCCGTCATCACCTGGTCGAACCCGCAGGCCGGGGCAAACTGGTTAAAGTTCCCGTAGGTCACATTTCCCCCGTACCAATAGGTGGAATGGTAGCCCAGCTTTTTCAGCTGCCGAGGCAGAGCCGTCGGCAGATTGTTCTTCCAAAAGCTTTCCTTTTCATTCAGTTCCAGCCCCGCATCGAAGATCCCGCTCATCAAACTCACAATGGAAGGCCGGGAAATGATGCCGGCAGAAAGAGCACTGGTCAGGGAAGCGGTATGGGGATCCTCCATCAGCTGTTTTCCCCCCTCCACCAAGTTCAGACAGGCAAACTGGGGATCGAAGAACTGCTGGAGATAACTTTCTCCCACAAAGAGGAAAATATGGGTGGGTTTGGTGATCCGGGCTCCCTGGGCCGTCCGCTTGAATCCATAGGCCGGGTTGGGCAGCTGGTCTGCCAAGACTTTTTCCGTAAAGAAAGGCTGGACGGCCGCCAGATCCTGGGCATCCGTGTGCTCATAGGCGGGATTCAGCTTGTGCTTCATCACCTGTTCCAGAGCCACCAGATCGTCCACCGTGGCCTTGGCAAAGAAAATGTCCTTTTTCACCACGCTGGGGATGGTGTCCCATTCCGGCTTATCGTCATGCCAGAAAGTCCCTCCGTAGCGGAACCAGTAAAAAGCGGCAATGGCCCCCAGGAAAATCACCGTGTTGTATCCGTAATGGAGGATGGGATTGAAAAAGTCCAGGTACTGGAAGCTGGGCAGCTGGAGCAGACCCTGGATACAGGCCCCGCACAAAGCCAGGTAGGGCAGGATGCCCAAAAGGATCCAGGCCCCGTGGTCCTGATGGAAGAAAATGTCCACCAGGTTGTGCTTTTCCGCTTTGGCCCCCAGCTTCAAAGTCTGGTTAAAGATATCATGGAAATGCTTGTAGAACAGCATCTTTCCCGCAAAGGCCAGGTAAAGCACCAGGCTGTAGACCAGCCCTCCTGTCAGCCGCAGGGTATCCCCCCAATGGTGCCACACCGGGAAAAAAGCCCCGGGCAGGCTCAGGAGGACCATCGGGATCAAAAAGACATAGGCGTTGAAATCCATCCCCCACCAGAAACCATACCGGAAACAGTGCCAGATCACCGGCCCCTTGCCCTTCAGGCTCCGATAGGGACTGTACACTGCAATGAAAAGCAGACGAAAGACCGCACACAGGATGGGAAAGAACAAAAACAGCTTTCCATCCTGCTGCAGCGATGCGTAGAATAGACTGAACAAAATTTCCCTCCTTTTGGATTACTGCCGCTGGTAACGGGTACCCCGGCCTTTGCCCACTTTCAGCACGGCCTTTTTCCCCACCAGCCGGTTCAGCAGACGGATGACTTTGGTCTTTTCAAAACCGGTGGCCTGTTCGATTTCCTGCCGGCTCAGCAGGCCATTTTCCGGAAATACGGCACAGATTCTTTGCTCCTCCTGGTCCAAGGGCGGCATGGCATCCACCAGAGGCAGGGTCACCTGGATAATATGATCCGTTACCTGAAAATCCGGTTTGATCCGGCTTTGGCGGTAGGCATAAAGGATCCGCTGGATGCCCGTTCCAAAGGCTTCAATATACCCCAGCCGATAGAACACATTGGCCAGTTTGGGATTCCGCAGAATGGAAATCTGATGATGGAGATATTCTTCCTGGCTGATGCCTGCCGGCAGTCCTCCCGGCGAGGTAATTTCCACCTTGTCCGGATACATGGCCACCCGTATAGCAGTGGGAATATCCCAGGTACGATGGACCAGAGCGTTGGCCATGGCTTCTCTGATGGCCTGACCGGGAATCTTCTCCACCATCCGCCGTTCCACTCCGTCGATTTTCTCCACCTGGTATTCCCGGGCAATCCGTTCCACAGCCTGGTGGAACAGGGACAATACGGAACATCCATGGATTTTGATCCGTTCCCGGATTTCGTTGATGGACCGGCCAAAGACCATCATATCCACCCCCGGAAAGGTATTCTGATCAGAAAAAAGTTCCGCCACATGGGAGAACTTGCCTTCTGCCGTATAAAATCCCAATGTTTTCAATACATCCGTATCCACCTGAGAAACCCCCAGTTGTTTTTCCATTTCCCGGGACAGGACGGAAAAGGTTAAAGAAGAATCCTCCGCCGGCAAATCTTCAAAATACCGGTGGGACCCTTCCAGGATCAACCGGGTTAAAGCCAGGCGGTCCACTTCAAGAGAAGCGGAATCACTCCTTCTATACGCTTTATTTTTGTACAGATATGGTGGATTGTCTCCTTTTCTCACCGTCAAGATAATAGTCTGGTTTTTTTCATTGATTTTCAGCGTATAATCAGGCTGCGGTGAAATACTGTCATTGATTTTATTTTCTATATCCAGACATTTTTGCACGGCTTGGGGAATGCCCTTGACCGTACCATCATCCCGGACGCCAAAAATGATTTTTCCATCCTGATAATTGGCAAAAGCACTGACAGTCTTCAAAAAGGTGTTTGTAATATCTTCCTTATATTCCAATATACTGCTTTCCCGTTCCACAAAATTCCGCCTCCTTTTCTTTTCGATTCATTTGCGTTGCATTAATTATAGCAATGGTTGCAACGCAAATGCAACGTAAATTTTGCGTTGCATTTGCGTTTGCAACGAAAAAACCGCAGGAGCTGCACAACTGGCGGCCTGCAGAATACATAAACAGACGATGTATCTGCGGGTGGCCGGACCTGCCGCCCCTACGGTTCCGATTTATACGCTTCTTTTTCTACCTGGCACCGCCTATTTTATCCAGCCAGAAGTGGAGCAGCGGATCATACTGGCGGATCCGTTCCACCACCGCTTGGGCAAAAGTTTCATCATAGGTATGAGAGGTCAGATTCCGGTCATCTGCCATCTGCAGGGCCTCCTGGGTCTGCCTCTCATCCAGCAACCCCAGCTCCCGACAGCACCGGATGACTTTTTTAGGCGATGCCGCATCAATGCCTTCCTCTACATAAAGATACTCTTTGACACATTTCCACAGCAATTCAAAAGAAAATTCGAACCGCTGGATCAGGGCATCCCGTTCCACCTCGGATAGGTCCGGTTTAACTGCCAGTTCGTGGAGTTTGGCTAGTGCTCTTTGTGCTGTTTTTATGCGTTCTTGTACTTTTTCCATAAAATACCCTCCTGACGAATTTTCTGCAGCAGTATTTTGCTGGCAAATTGCATATCCACCAAATCTATCCGATACGGAATACTGGACTCTTCTAGTTTTTCCCGCAATGAACAAATACTGGAGGCTATATTCTCTTTGCTTTCTATGGCTATATCTACATCTGAGCTTTGTTTCTGTTCACCCCGTGCCCAGGAACCAAACAGATAAATCTGGACATCCTGCGATGCCATTGAAGACAAAACAAGGTCTTTAATTTGTTCCAAAGCCTTCTGGGATTTCATTTTTCGCTCCTTTTGTTTCTTCTAAATAGCTTTTCTTTTATTATAGCATGGAATAGCAGGACCTTTCGAGTTTCTATTACACGTTGCATTTGCGTTTGCAACGAAAAAGGGGCTGCCCATATGATAGCCCCTCATTGTACCAATCTATTCTATTGTAACTCTTATCCTATTTTATACCGCATCTTCAAAATCGCATACCAACCCATGCCCCACAGATAATCCATCAGGCTGTCTTTTTTCCGGTACTTGGCCCACTGTTTGAAGTCATGGTAATTTTCCGGCTTTTTGATGGGCAGGGTATTGGTGATGGTCTCCCAGGGAGACAGGGCATTGTACTGCCGCCACTGGGCATCAAAGGGAGCCAGGACCATCTGCCAGGGTTTCCGGCGCCCAGTCCAGTGGATGATCACCCCATCTCCCTTGTCGTCTTCGCCACCCCCGAATTCATTGTACACCGGTGGCAGGAACAGGTTGGTCCCATCGAATGTCAGGTTCAGTACATCCTGGCTCTGGCCCAGGAACCGTTCCCGGGGTTCCTTCTGGAAAGAAAAAGCCTTTTCTGTAATCCCCTGCTTTTCCCATTCCAGGATATTGATCAGCATGATGCCGTCGTTGAAATACTTCCCATTCTTCAATTTCAGGTAGCCGCCTCGATAGGCTGCGTCCTTCGGGCGCTCCGAAACGGCGCCCATGGCCTTGCCTTCCATGGAAAGATCGAACAGATCCTCCAAGGACCGGATCACCATGGTATCCGCATCCAGATACAGGAACCGGTCCGTTTCCGCCTTCAGCACCTTGGCCATGTAGAGCCTGCCGTAGGTGATCCGGGAAAACCGGGCCACTTTCACATGGAAATCCTGGAAAGGTTCCATATCCAGTTCGTACAGAGTGCACCGGCAATGCCATTTTTCTGCCAGCTGTCGGATTTTTTCCCTGTTTTCCCGGCTGTATCCATCCGTAAACAGGTGAAACGCAAAAGGATGATCCGGATTGTTTTCCAGCACAGATACCATGGACGCCCCCATGATCTGGAAAAAAGGATCATTCACATTGTAGGCCACATGCCAGAGTTCCCCAGTGTGAAGATCCAGAAAGTCAAAAGTTTCCTGCTGCTGAATAAAATTTTCCAGGGCGAAGAAGCCCGGTTCAAATGTTTTCATTGAATACCCTACCTTACCGTCAAAAATAAAATTTTATAATTTGGCTTTCGCTTTCGTTGCCAAATACCTTACCAGCCAATATAAGCTGATGCCAAGCTTCCCTTCCTTGCGATAATAACGGGACATGTAATGCATTTCCCTATAATTGCGAGGCTGAGTAAGAGGCACCTCTTTCCAGGGAGACAATCTATAATATTCATAAAAATACTCTTGCATGGGAAATCTCAGCCAACAGTACCATGGCTTGGTTCCCGCATAATGAAGGAAAAGTGTCCCTTTCGGGAGTCTATCATTTTTTTCATCTGCATCGGGAATGTAATTAAATCTTTCATCCAGGATCAGTTTCTGATCCTGCAGTATGATATTCAAGGCATCCTGGTCCAAATGATTAAGCTGTTTTTTATAAGTAAAGCAAACATCCAGGAACTGGTCAGGGATATGATTATTCTTCCATTGAGAAAGGTTAATATAGAGCATACCGGAATTAAAATAATTGCTTACATGAAATTTGGCTTCCTGTTTTTGAGCAGTATTCGGTTTGTCTTTCACTACCATAACCGTAGCCTTTTCGAAACTTTTTTTACTTAATTCCTCCAAATCCCCTAAACAGATAATATCGCCATCCAGATAGAGGATCCTGTCAAGACTTTGGGGAAGAATCTGATCCAAAAAAATTCGAATATAGGCTGCCTTCCCTAAAGATGAAAATAACGGAAGCCCATCAAGGACACTTAAATCCAGGTAGTGGATACAAATGGCGCTTTGAGGATATTTTTTAACAATCTGTTCCAGTTTGCTTTTACTTTCTTCACTAATATATTCTGTTAAGATATGAAAAGCAACAGGTTTTGTTTGGTTGTTTTCCAAAACCGAAACGATGGAGACGCCCATTGGCATTACAAAATTTTCATCGGTGCCATACCCAATATGGAAAGTATCCTCATTGTCTGCAATAGATTTATTGCCAAGCAAGATTCTTTTTTTTTCTATATCAGATGGTATCTTCATCGTATTCCTTTCATTCTTCAACAATCAATCCAATACAAGTTTGACTTTTTCCTGTACCATGGCTACTGATACTCCATCCACACATTTTGTTTCAGGACACCGAGTCGGCCCTATGCAGACATGCTTCCCAGAACAAGGCAAATTCGCACTGACTGTCTCACAGTGAAGTCCTGGGGCTTTATAAATAATTGGAGAATTATGAGTAAAAATAGTTACTACAGGACAGCCAGAAGCAGCGCCAATATGCGCTGTTCCCGTATCCAAAGATAAAAGTAAATCCATTTTTTCCAATAACGCTATTAACTGGCCGAAAGTCGTATTCCCAATCAAGTCCGTAATCTTTTCTGTATGTTTCATTCCCAGCAGAATTCTTTTACCTTTTTCTTTATGACTTGAAACACCTGTCAGGTACAGCCTGGCATCATACGTATCAATCAGCCAATCACAGATTTGACTGAATTTTTCAGCGGGCCAGTCTTTCGCCTGAGAAGTGGTCTGAATGCAAAGGGCAACTTTTTTCCCTTTTGTACCTTGCAGCAGCTTGTTGGCCCAGGCAGAATCTTCCTGATTGGAACTCTTCAGTCTCGGGGGAATAAAGTCTGTATCCGAATCATGAAAAAACTTCCGCATCATCTGTTGAAAACTGGAGGCCATAGAATGTTCCTGATAGTTCCACCCTTCCGGCAGTTCCAGATCCTGGGTATAAAAATATTTTTCCCATCCCAGATTCCAACCCAATGCCTTTTCCATGCTCAAACGTTCCGGAATACGGGCAAACCACTTCATCAGAGTTACCCGCTCTCTGGGATCCAATGAAATCCCCAAATCAAAGTGCTGTTTGGCCAACTTGCGTCCCAGATGATACACATCCATATAGCCGCCTTTGCTTTGATAACTGTAAGGAATCACCTGGTCAATTCCTTCCAGACGATTGGCGACGAATGCCAGATTGGCACTGCACAAATAAGTAATTCTGGCATCAGGACAATTTTTACGGATAACAGGCAGCACAGATGCTGTCATTATCATATCCCCCATATGCATAATGCCATCCAAAAAAATATTTTTATAATTCATTTCAATCCTTTTTGTTAATACAACTCCGAAAAGATCTATCCAAACGTAAATTTTGCAAAGAAGCCAAAGTAATTCCCCACGCTGCAAAATAAAGCCGCAATCCATATTTTCCAAACATGGTGTTGTCAACCATGCCATGAATAAAGAAAGAAATAAATACCCAGAGCATCATGAGTAAAAAACCATTTTGAGGATTTTCCCTTCTGGATTTGAGAAGAAAGTAAAAAGAACAGCAGGAAAACAACAGATATCCGCCGCCTCCCAAAAGCCCTGCCCCAGAAAAAAAATTGGCTATATTGTTATGGGGCAAAGTTAAATTACGTTCTTTGGCCCCTGGTAAAATATACTGTTTCTGATATACATCATTCCATTCGTGCAGCCCCACTCCATACAGCTTATGATCATCCCACATGTGATAAGCGGCAATCCACAAAAGTTTCCGTTCCCCATCATAAGTCCTCCCATTATAGGAAATAGCCGCTTTGAAAAAGAGAACAGTCAATGCCATAATAGCAAGCAACAGTATTCCTGTAAGCTTTTTTATATTCAGGAATTTATTTTCCTGTATCTTGGAAATGCCAAATGTAATGATACCTCCGATGCAAAAACCTACGATACCTCCTCTGGAAAAGCTAAAAAACAAAAGGCTGACCGAAACGGTTCCTGTAAAGAATGATACCAGATAGCGGCTGCGCATTTGCCTTCTCTGATACATCCTGATTTCAAAAAACAATAAAGGCACCAAGACTTCCAGCAGCATGGCAAAAGTATTGGGTGAAGCAACCGGTCCATGGACTCTCTCCAATAGAGAAAACTTTGCCAGTTGACTGATGCCGTATCCATTAAGCACCCACATCCCAGCAATCAAGCCATACCACAGTTTGTTCAATAAATCAGGGTATTTTGATAAAGTCAGATAAAACAGCCACATGGGAATCGAATAAGTGACCAGGCTGAAAGCTGATTTAAGATTTCCTTTATTTCCCGTCAAGAACGCGGCCAACATAACAAGTCCCATAAAAGCTGCATAAGAGCCAAAAAATTTTACAGGTACCTGCCTGATTCTTTCTTTACGGAAAACATAAACGTACAAGATGACTGCCGTTATAATTCCTGCACTTATGCTTAACCCCGCATTCCAATTGGTACTGCACAAAAAAAACATATATAAGTTCACAACAACCGCCAACAGCAATTGATGTTTATCACTTACTGTCATGTCTTTCAATTCTCCCCAACTTCCCTAAAACAGTTTCTTCCACAATTCAGCCAGTTTCAGCCGCAGTTCCTGCCGGGTTACAGATTTACCCCGCATATCCGTTCCTGGCTGGGGCATTCGTGCCCCGGCGAACGCTGTCTGTGCCAGATAGGTATAGTATTTTTCATTGAAATGGCCTTTGGGCGCAAACTCCCAGGGTTTGTACCGGCCTGCCCAATGGAATACGGCTGGGTGTTCCAGGGCTTCCAGTGCCAGGTTCCGCCAGCGGGATTTCTTCAATACTTTCACCGGCAGGGTGAATACCGGCGGGATTACATTCCACCGAAGAGGCAGAGGCTGCCAGTTGTCTTGGAATACCTTGTTCAGCCCGTCCTGATCGTGGTGACGGAAATTCCCCTCTTCTACACACCGGATCACTTGGGGACCATACTGGTTTTCCCGCCAGGCCTTCAGATCCATGACCATCACCCCAGAATTGAAGTACAGCTTTCCCTCTTTGATTCCCAGGGTTTCTTCCTTTTGCCGACGCATCCGGGAGGAAGCCAGGATTCCCAAGTCGGGTACTGCCCCTAATGGTTTCCCTCCCAGATCCATGTCCCACAATTTCTGGATATCGTCTAGGACTACTAGGTCTGTATCCAGATAAATCACACGATCCACGTTTCCAGGTACCAGTTCCGGGATCAGCAGCCGGAGATAGGCTGCCCGGTTCACATGGCCGCTGGTATGGGCCTGGATTTCTCTCTGTACCGTTGGGATAAAAGTGATGGACCCTTTCCGTTCAGTCACAGTGGCCGCAATCCCTGCCTGTTTTTCTTCGCTGATTCCATCATCAAAATAGTAAAAATGGATGGGCAGCTCCCCTTTATGGTTTACCAGGATGGATGCACAGGCCACGGCCCCATGCTGGGCATAATTGTCATCAGAAGCCAGTACAATGGAAATTTCCTCCATTTCTGTCACCTCTTTTGCTTGATTTCTATCTTGTCACTTCTTCCTGCAAAGTTCTGCCAATTTCATGTATTTCATGGCTGTATAAATCCCGTGTTGAAGCGTAGCCACAAAACCCATGCTCCCTTCTAGGAAGCCCCCTTCCAGCACATAGGCCTTTACCATCCCCATCAAGGCATGGCTGGCAGCGGTCCCTGCCGTGGCCTCTTTCCCACGCCCATAGGCTTCCTCCGCCCACAGCGTGGTATAGTGCCCTGCTTTGTTCCACCACTGGGCAAAGGTATCGTAGGTATAATGCTCCAGCGGCTCTTTCAGCTTTGTCTCTGGTAAGGGACATTCCGGCCGTTCATGGACCTTACCCACCCAGCAGACCTTTTCCCGGGGAAACAGCCGCTTTACCCGGTCGGGGCTGAAAGCCCCATGGTGGAATTCATGGCCGAAAGCGATGTTGATCCGCCGGAAGGAATACTGATGGTCCAGGCTGCCGGCTTTGATGGTGTTGATTTTTTCCGCCAGTTCCGGTGTCAGCCTTTCATCCGCATCTAAAAATAAGATCCAGTCTCCCTTGGCCTGGGATAGGGCGAAATTCCGCTGGGCTGCAAAATCATTGTTCCATTCCCGGAAGGCGATAGCTGCACCGGCTTCCCGCGCCAGGGACACAGTATGATCCGTGCTCCCGGAATCCACCACCAAAAGCTGATCGGCACAGGGACGGGCAGAAGCCAGGGCATCCAGGATATGACGTTCTTCATTTTTGGTCAGTATGGCTACGGTACAGGTTCCCATGATATTCTCCTTTTTTCTTTACATTTTAGTTTACCGTAAAGGAGGGAGGAAGGCAAGCCAGGAGGGAGATTTTTTGTTCAATATGACAAAGGGGTCATTGCATGTGCGATTTACACACGTGCAACAACCCCTTAAAATTCTCATGGAGCGGAAAACGAGATTCGAACTCGCGACCCCCACCTTGGCAAGGTGATGCTCTACCACTGAGCTACTTCCGCAATTGAATTACTTGTACAGTATATTACAGTTTTGAAAGACTGTCAATATATTTTCCCAATCCATCCAGGTCTTTCAGGAATGGGACTTGGTCCGCCCAGTCTTTCCACAGGAAGCCCTCCCCTGCCATTTCCTGCAGCAGGGTCCTCATGGCCTGCCAGTAGCTTTCATAGTCCAGGAAGGCAAAAGGTTTGGGCACCATGTCCAGCTTATTCAGGCTCATGACTTCTGAAATTTCTTCCAAAGTGCCGATACCTCCGGGAAAAGCCAGAAACAAGTCTCCCAATTCCAGCATCTTCTTTTTCCGATCCGTCATATTTTCGGTGACGATCAATTCGCTGAGGCCCTCATGCTGGAGTTCTTTTTCCATGAAGAACCGAGGTTCCACTCCTACGACCCGGCCGCCCTGTCCCAGAGCTCCGTCAGCCAGTTCTCCCATAAGCCCGGTGCGGCTGCCTCCATAGACCAGGGTATGGCCATGAACGGCGACCCATTGTCCCAGTTCATAAGCATAACGGGCGTATTCCGGACGGTTCCCCGGATTGGCTCCCAGATAAACAGTGATGTTCATATTTTCTCCTTCTTTATTAAAAAGGGACTGTTGCGCTTGCAACAGCCCCTTCCGCCGGCCGCTGACCGTTGCCAGCTGACCGTTGACAATTTTTTTAAAAATCCCCCAGCACCAGCTGAGAAATGTTCTTGCTGTGGTCGCTGACCCGTTTCATGTTGATCAGCAGTTCCAGCATCACAAAACCGGTTTCCGGCGTACAGATGCCTTCGTTCAGCCGTTCCACATGACTCTTCCGCATGGCCTTCTGCTTCAGTTTCACCTGATGGGAGAAGTCCAGGGATTCCCGGGCCAAATCCTTATCCATGGTTTCCAGGGCCTTGATGGCTTTGGTGGCAGCAGAAATCACCAGCACTTCCAATTCCTTCATTTCCCGGTTGGCTTCCGGGGAGAAGGTGGTCCCATCTTCCCGCATGCTCCGGACCCGTTTGGCGATGATTTCTGCATGATCCCCGATCCGTTCGATGTCGTTGCAGGCATGGATCAGTCCTGTATGCAGGTTGGACATGTCTTTGGTCATGTTCTTTTCGCTCATCTTGGTGAGATACACGGTGATGGCTTCTTCCAAGCTGTCGATCACCGGTTCATGCTCCAGGACGAATTCCACATCTTTTTTATTGTAATTGTCGACGCAGTTGAAGGATTTCCGAATGTTCTCCAGCGCCAAATCCCCCATCCGGACCACTTCCTTAGTGGCCAGTCCCAGTGCCACAGCCGGAGTATTCAGTACGTTCTTATCCAAGTACTTGGGCTGGTAGGAAATGTCATTGTCTTCCCCTGGCATGATTTTCTTGATGAACCGGGTAAAGTAAGGCGCCAAAGGCAGGAAAATGCACGTATTCACCACATTGAAAGTGGTATGGGCATTGGCAATCTGCCGTCCGATATCCCCAGCCGGGGAAATATCCTTCACAAAAGTGATGAACAGGGGCAGCAGGCTCATGGCAATGATGGATCCGATCAGGTTGAACATCACGTGAGAACAGGCCACCCGTTTGGCGTTCAAGCCACTCTGCAGGGTCGCGATGACGGCTGTGATACAGGTCCCGATGTTATCCCCCAAGATGACAGGGATGGCCCCCTCCAAGGGAATCAGCCCCTGGCTGGCCATGGCCATCAGGATCCCGATGGTGGCGGAGGAAGACTGGATCACCAGGGTCATGCAGAGACCGGTGAGCAGCCCCATGAGCGGATGGGTGGAGAATTTTCCCAGGATCTCAACGATGCGGGGATCCTGCCGCAGAGGAACCACGGAATTGCTCATCATGCTCATGCCCAGCATCAGGATACCGAATCCCAGGAGTACGGAGCCCAGATTCTTCAAGGTTCGCTTCCGGCACACAATCTGCATCACAAAGCCGATGGCGATGATCAGGGTAATGTAATCGGTCAGGTTGAAAGCGATGAGCTGTGCGGTCATGGTGGTTCCGATATTGGCCCCCATGACGATTCCAAAGGCCTGTTCCAGGTTCATCAGCCCGGCGTTGACCAGACCGACAGTCATGACTGTGGTAGCACTGGAAGACTGGAGCACAGCCGTGACGCCGGCGCCCAAAGCCACCCCATAGATGGTCTTTTTCGTCAGCTGCCCCAGGATCTTCTGGAGTTTCGCTCCGGCTGCCTGCTGCAGGCCGTCCCCCATCAGCTGCATGCCGTACAGAAAAAGAGAAATGCCGCCCAAGAATAAGAAAAGCTGAACCAAGATGATCTCCTCCGCAGTTTTTGCGTTTTCAATTGTTCCTATAGATTGAATGAATGGTGATACGAGTAGATTCTACCACATCTCAGAGATTTACACCAGTTCTAAAGTGAAATATGCAACATTCTGAACATTTTTGTGTAAAAAAACTCCTGTCACTTTCGTGACAGGAGTTTTTTTAAGAACCGAAGTGCTTATTCAGCGTCCAGTTTTACATAGCCAGCCAGACGTTCTTCAGCATCTTTCTTGGTCTTGGCATACAGGTCTTCTGCAATGTCAGGGAACCCTTTAGCCAGGGAAGCATACCGTACTTCGCCCTTCAGGAAGTTTTCGAATTCATCGAAGTTCGGAGTCTTGGTGCTATCCAGGAAGAAGGACTTCTTGCCTTCTGCCTTCAGGGTCGGGTTGTACCGGAAGCAGCTCCAGTAACCGCAGTCAACAGCAGCCTTGGCTTCCAGGAAGGAGTGGTTCATGCCTCTCTTGATACCATGGTTGATGCAGGGGCTGTAGCAGATGATCAGGGAAGGACCATGGTAAGCTTCAGCTTCCCGGATGGCCTTCAGAGCCTGGTTCTTATCAGCACCCAGGTTGATCTGAGCTACATAGACATAACCATAGGTCATGGCCATCATGCCCAGGTCCTTCTTCTTGGTGCGCTTACCGGAAGCAGCGAACTGAGCAACAGCTGCTTCAGGAGTGGACTTGGAGGATTGTCCGCCGGTGTTGGAGTAAACTTCGGTATCGAATACCATGACGTTTACATCATCGCCGGAGGCCAGTACGTGATCCAATCCGCCGTAACCGATATCATAGGACCAGCCGTCGCCGCCGAAGATCCACTGAGAACGTTTCACGAAGAACTGTTTGGATTCATACAGTTTTTCCAGTTCAGGTTTGCCGGCTTTTTCAGCTTCCAGCAGTTCAACCAGTTTTTCAGCACGGGCACGAGAGCCTTCGCCTTCGTCCTTGTTGGCGATCCAGTCTTCCATGGCAGCCTTCAGGTCAGCGGAAGCAACCGCTTCAGCAGCCTTCATTTCGTCTACCAGACGATCCCGGACAGCCTTTACGCCCAGATACATGCCCAGACCGAATTCAGCGTTGTCTTCGAACAGGGAGTTGGACCAAGCAGGGCCATGGCCTTTATGGTTGGTGGTGTACGGCATGGAAGGAGCAGCAGCAGCCCAAATGGAGGAGCAGCCGGTAGCATTGGCGATCATCATACGGTCACCAACCAGCTGGGTAACCAGTTTGGCATACGGAGTTTCGCCGCAGCCTGCGCAGGCACCGGAGAATTCCAGCAGGGGCTGTTCGAACTGAGAGCCCTTGACAGTAGCAGTGGACATGGGGTTGGCTTTCGGAGCAACCTTGTTCACTACATAATCCCAGATAGGAGCGCGGCCTTCCTGAGTAGCGAAAGGTTTCATGGCCAGAGCCTTGTTGCCTTTCATGCCCGGGCAGGCATCCACGCAGTTGGAGCAGCCTTGGCAGTCCATCGGGCTCACGGTGATGCAGAAGTTCAGGCCTTTTGCACCCAGAGCCGGTTTGGTCTTCAGGCCTTCCGGAGCGTTCTTGACTTCTTCATCAGTCAGCAGGAACGGACGGATGGCAGCGTGCGGGCACATGATGGCGCACTGGTTGCACTGGATGCAGTTTTCAATGTTCCATTCAGGAACGTTGATGGCAATACCGCGTTTTTCCAGAGCGGCAGTACCGGACGGGAAGGTACCATTGGCCTGGCCCATCAGGGTGCTGACCGGCAGGCTGTCGCCTTCTTGTTCCGTCATGGGGATCATGATGTTGTCATAGAAGTCGTTGCCGATTTTCTTGTACAGCGGTTCATCCTGAGCGTTAGCCCATTCAGCAGGGATGTCGATCTTCTTGATGGCATTGACGCCCTGATCCACAGCAGCGTTGTTCATGTCAACGACCTTCTGGCCTTTCTTGCCATAGGAAGCGACGATGGATTCCTTCAGGTACTTCACAGCGTCTTCCACGGGGATGACGTTGGCCAGTTTGAAGAATGCGGACTGCATAATCATGTTGATACGGCCGCCCAGACCGATGTCGGAAGCAATCTTCACAGCATCGATGGTGTAGAATTGGATGTTGTTCACAGCCAGGTAGCGTTTCAGCTGGCCAGGCAGTTCCTTATCCAGTTCTTCAACGGTCCAAGGGCAGTTCAGCAGGAATACGCCGCCTTTTTTCAGGCCGTTGGCTACATTGTAACGATGTACATAAGAAGGATTGTGTACAGCTACATAGTCAGCGAAGTTGATCAGGAACGGCATATGGATCGGGGTATGGCCGAAACGCAGGTGAGATACGGTGATACCGCCGGACTTCTTGGAGTCGTAAGCGAAGTAGCCCTGTGCGTACATATCGGTCTTGTCGCCGATGATCTTGATGGCCATCTTGTTGGCACCGACGGTACCATCGGAACCCAGGCCCCAGAACTTGCAGGATACAGTCCCTTTCGGGGTGATATCCAGGGTCTTTTCTTTCGGCAGGGAGGTGTTGGTCACATCATCCACAATGCCTACGGTGAAGTGGTCTTTGGGTTCAGCAGCCTTCAGGTTGTCGAATACAGCCAGGACATCGCCAGGATAGAATTCCTTGGAGCCCAGGCCATAGCGGCCGCCAACGATCAGAGGCCGTTCAGCCTTGTTGTAGAACATGTCACGGACATCCAGGTACAGAGGTTCGCCGTTGGAACCAGGTTCCTTGGTCCGATCCAGGACAGCAATCCGTTTCACAGTCTTCGGCATAGCTTCGAAGAAGTGTTTTTCGGAGAACGGACGATACAGGTGAACGTTCACAACGCCGACCTTTTCGCCTTCAGCAACCAGCAGTTTGACTACTTCTTCAACGGTCTGAGCGCCGCTGCCCATGATGACAACAACGTTTTCAGCATCGGGAGCACCGGTGTAGTTGAACAGTTTGTAGTCACGGCCGGTCAGTTTGCTGATTTCATTCATATAGCCTTCAACGATTTCCGGCAGAGCCAGATAGTATTTGTTGACGGCTTCACGGGTCTGGAAGTCGATATCCGGGTTTTGGTTGGTGCCGCGGATCACAGGATGATCCGGGTTCAGCGCATTTTCACGGAATTTCTTCAGTTCATCGTAGTCGACCAGTTTTTTCAGGTCTTCATAGTCCAGCAGTTCGATCTTCTGGATTTCGTGAGAAGTACGGAACCCATCGAAGAAGTTCAGGAAAGGAACATGGCCTTTGATAGCGGACAGATGAGCAACTGCAGTCAGGTCCATAACTTCCTGGACGCCGCTTTCAGCCAGCATAGCGAAACCGGTCTGACGTGCAGCCATGACGTCACTGTGGTCACCGAAGATGTTCAGAGAGCTGGTGGCAACGCAGCGGGCAGCTACATCGAATACTGCAGGCAGCAGTTCACCGGCGATTTTGTACATGTTCGGGATCATCAGCAGCAAGCCCTGGGATGCGGTATAAGTCGTGGTCAGAGCACCGGAAGACAGAGAGCCGTGCACAGCACCGGCAGCACCTGCTTCAGACTGCATTTCCATGATTTGTACCGGGCGATCGAAAATGTTCTTCTTGCCATGAGAAGCCCATTCATCACTTGCTTCTGCCATCGGAGAAGAAGGAGTGATCGGGTAGATCGCTGCAACTTCCGTAAACGCATAAGAAGCATATGCGGCTGCGGTGTTGCCATCCATTGTCTTCATTTTTTTCATTTTTAATAGCCCCTCTTTCTAAGAGATACTGACTACGATAGTAAGACTTCCATAGTCCCCCTAGTCGTCTATCATTATATATCAAAATGAACAGAATCTCAAATAAATTTTTTGTTATTTGTAGACAATTTATTGCGAATTGTCTAACTACTTGTAACTCTTCTTTTAAAATTTCTGGTTGCATTCTTTCTGTTTTTTTGTTAAAGTGGAAACATCACTAGGGGCGCTATCGCTGAGAGACCTGACGGTCGACCCTTTGAACCTGATGCGGTTAATACCGCCGAAGGAAAGTGGTGAGGCTGTTTTGTCGGGCCGCTTTCCATCCCAGGGAAGCGGCCTTTTTGTTCTATCCATGAAGGAGGATTTGTTTTATGCTGACCCAAAGACAAGCTGCACTGCAGGGAAAAATCACTGACCAAATGGCGGAAGTAGCCCGCCAGGAAGGGGTAACTCCTGAATTCATCCGGGATGGAGTGGCCAAAGGCACCATCTGCATCCCCGCCAACATCAACCACAAGAACCTGATTCCCCGCGGAGTGGGCGAAGGCCTTTCCACCAAGGTGAACGCCAACATCGGGACTTCTTCTGCTTTCCCGGATCCCGCTCCGGAACTGGACAAACTGAAAGCCGCCATCGATGCCGGTGCTGATGCGGTGATGGACCTTTCCACCGGCAACAACATCGATGCGTCTCGGAAGGCCATCATCGAACACTCCACCGTCATGGTGGGTACCGTCCCCATTTATCAGGCTACGGTCCAGGCCATCAAAGCCCACGGCAAAGTGACAGAAATGGATAAAAACGATATCTTCACCGTGGTGGAACGGCAGGCCAAGGACGGAGCCGACTTCATGACCATGCACTGCGGCCTCACCCGCCAGTGCCTCCACAACCTGATCAGTGAGGGACGGGAAATGGATATCGTCAGCCGGGGCGGCTCCTTCCTTTCCGGCTGGATGCTCCACAACGGCAAAGAAAATCCCTTCTATGAATTTTATGATGAAATCCTGGACATCTGCGCCAAGTATGATGTGACCATCAGCCTGGGAGACGGCTGCCGTCCCGGATGCCTGGCAGATGCCACTGACCGGACCCAGATCCAGGAACTGCTGAATCTGGGCGAGCTGACCCAGCGGGCTTGGGCCAAAGGAGTACAAGTCATGGTGGAAGGCCCTGGGCATGTTCCCTACAACCAGATTGCTACCAACATGCAGCTCCAGAAACGGATCTGCCATGGTGCTCCCTTCTATGTGCTGGGGCCCCTGGTCACCGATATCGCTCCCGGTTACGACCACATCACTTCCGCCATCGGAGGCACCCTGGCCGCCTTCACCGGAGCCAACTTCCTGTGCTACGTGACTCCTGCGGAACATCTGGGGCTGCCGGATATCAATGACGTCCGGGAGGGTGTGGTTGCTGCCCGGATCGCCGGCCATGCCGCTGACGTGGCCAAAGGGCTGCCTTCCGCCGTAGCCCAAGACCTGGCCATGGCCAAAGCCCGGAAAGTACTGGATTGGGATAAGCAGCTGAGCCTGGCCATCGATCCGGTCAAAGCCAAAGCCATCCGGTCCGCCAAGAACAAGAGCAGTGAAGAATACTGCTCCATGTGCGGCGACTACTGTGCTGTCAAAATCATGAACGAATACATGGATGAAGTGAAAGCGAAGAAGAATCAATAAAGGACAAAAAATGGGCTGTTGCACCATGCAGCAGCCCATTTTTTGTCCTTTTAAATCTGTCCCAGCGCCTTCAGGATCACTTCGGCGATGACGGCCGAACCCAGATAGGTACCGATGAAGATCACACAGGCCAGGACCACGATCCGCCAGCCCGTTTTCTTAAAGGCATCCATATCCTTCCCGATGGAAATCCCTGCATAAGCCAGGATCGGCGTACACAAGGCCAGGAAGCCTACTTTCTTCATATACATATTGACGATTTCCGAACCTGGGAACCCAGGATAAGTCAGGATGCAGCCCAGGGTGGTGATATAAGCCACTGCCGGGATGCCGCCGGGGAGCACCCGGGCGGCAATGATGCCCGCCAGAGAGATGGCGATCAGGATCACCATGCCAGGCACAGCGTCCAAAAAAGGAATGTTGCTGGAAAGAGCATTGGCCACCAGAGAAAGGAAAGCCGTGATGATGAGGACCAGCGTGGTTTCAGGCAGGGTAAACGTTCTCATTTTCCTTCCTCCTCTTTGGTCAGCACATGACCGTATTTGATGATGCAGCATTTCTTATAGAGCCATTCCGTCATGGGCAGAGCCAGGAACACAGCCATATACACCCCGTCCAGACCGGAAAGCATATTGGAAGCGGTGGCAAAAGCAGCCAGCTGGTCAGCCATTTCCGGATACATGACGGTGAGTGTCCCCAGGGAAGCGGACATCATGCTGGCGCTCCCCACCCCGGAAGCCATGGCCAGGGAATAGGGATGGAAAATCTTCAAGGCAGCCAGAAAAGAAGCCATGATCCCGAAGAACACGGTGCCACAGACAGTCCCTGCAATGTACACGCTCATGACGCCCCGGCCTTCCGGCGTATCCAGGCCGTACTTTTCACCGATCAGGGCCACATTGGGTTCCCGGGCGATGGAATGGGCGGCTCCGATGGTCTCCCGTTTCAGTCCAAAGGCCACTGCCAGAGGCACTCCCAGGAAGACCGTCCCCAGGTTCCCGAATTCCTGGAGGATTAGGGCAGGGCTGGCGCTGATGATCTTCGGCAGGGTAGGCCCCACCAGGGTCCCATAACGGGCCATGAGCAGCATCAGTGTGATGCCTACCAGGGACCCGGCGTCTTCCATATCCTTTTGTTTGGTCAGTTTGAAAAAGTTGGGAGTGGTCAGGATCCCCAGAATCAAGGCATACAGCATGGGGACGAACACCACTTTCCCCGGCCCCAGGCTAAAGGACTTGATACCGATCAGTTCAGCGATGACCACCAAGGCCATGGCCGTAATGTGCAGTTTCCAATTAATCATGGTCGGGTTCCTCCTCGCTGAAATAGCCATCCAATTTGGCAATGTATTGTTCTTTGGTGAGCGCCGGTTTGAAATCGGCCAGGATTTTCTTGGCTTCCTTGGCATCGTCGCTCAGCAGGTCGATGACCATGCCTGCGAAGGCTTTCCCGGGCAGCAGTGCCGCCGCTTTGAAATCCACCACTTTGAAGTCCGGTCCGTGGAGCAGTCCGTCCACCCCGCCAATGAAGGGATGGATGGCCGGCATCAGATGGGACACATCCCCCATGTCCGTAGAAGCACTGAAATGCCCCGCATTGGTGATTTTCACCGCCGGGAACGCTTCCTGGGCATTGTGGACGAACAGTTCATTCATTTCCTGGTTGCAGATGAGAGGCAGCTGGCCGGGCAGGGTATCGATGTTCACCTTGGCTCCGATAGCGGCACCTCCTGCCCGGAGGGCTGCATCCACCTTGGCGTTGGTCCGGTCGATGGCATCCATGGTCTTGGCCCGGACATAGGTCTCGATCCGCACATCGTCGGGCACATTGTTCACCAGGTCCCCGCCTTTGGTGATGATGGGATGGACCCGGATAGCATCGTCATCCCGGAAAGTTTCCCGCAGGGCATTGATTCCCATGATTCCCAGCATGGCGGCATTCAAGGCGTTGATTCCCTGGTCCGGAGCATCAGCGGCGTGGGCGGCTTTCCCTACATACTGGATGGTCTTGCCGATGAATCCGTTGCTGCTGGTACCGATGGCCACCACCGGCTCCGGAGTCTTTTTCTGGGAATGGATCATCATGGCCATGTCGATGTCATCGAATTCCCCTTCGTAGATCAATTCCCCTTTCCCATGGAGAAAATGGAGCTTCCCCTCTTTCCGCAGCTTTTTCCGGTAAGCGATCTGGACGTATTCTTCCGCCGGCACCCCGAAGAATACCACATTGCCGCACAAGTCCTTCATGGCCCCGGTCTTAGCCAGCCCGTAGGCAGCTGCCAGCATGGAGGACTGCTGCATATGATGGCCGCAGGCATGGGCCGCCCCTGTATCCGGATCCGCTTTGGGATGTTCCGGACAGCCGATGGCATCCAATTCACCCAGGATGGCGATGGTAGGACCTGGCTTCCCACCCTTCAGCACCCCTTTGACGGCTGTGATGGCCATTCCCTTCCGATAGGGGATCCCCAGTTTGTCGAACTGTGCTGCCAGTTTTGCAGAAGTCTTGAATTCCTTGAAGCCGAATTCCGGCTCAGAAGCCACATCCGCTGCATAATCCTGCAGTTCCTGTGCAGAATCGTCAATCATCTTGAACACTTTTTGTTTCAATACTTCCTTATCCGTAATCTCCACTCCCCTAATGAAAAATGATTGTACGTCCTTATAATACTCTTATTTCACATTTTTATCAACAAATTTGTTTTATTTTACATAAGTAACTGTTATTGTTACGTTTTGGGTGTAAAAGAAAGGGCTGTTGCACATGCAACAGTCCTTCTCTGTCAGCAGCCCCTCACCCGATCAGCAGCACACTCAGGTCATTCACATTGGTCCCGGTGGCGCCGGTGATCAGGAGGCCTCCTGTCTTTGCTAAAGCGTGGTAGGCATCGTTCTGGTCCAGTACATCAGAAATGGCTATCCCCTGTTCCGCCAGCTGCTGTTTCGTATGGCCGTCTGCAAAACCTCCGGCTGCATCGGTGGGTCCGTCCGTCCCATCGCTGCCGAAGGAGAACACTGCCACATTGTCCAGTCCGGCAATGCCTTCCGCCGCTGCCAGCGCCATTTCCTGGTTCCGCCCGCCTTTGCCATGGCCATGGAGATGGACCACCGTCTCTCCCCCAGCCAGTACAGCCAGCTTCTTCCCGCTGGAAGCATACTGCCGTCCGATGGCTGCCAGGAAACTGCCGGCTTCCTTGGCCTGGCAGTTCAGACTGGTGGTCAAGAGGCAGGTTTCATACCCCAGCTTTTCTGCCGCCTGCCGGCCCGCCGCAGCCAGTTCCGTCACGCTGCCGGTGATGACCGTTTCCACATTGTCCAATGCCTTCGGAGTTTCCTCCCGGAGGGCTTGTTCCGCATCGGCCGGCAGCTGGATCTTGAACTTCCGGATGGCAGCCAAAGCTTCCTCGCAAGTGGACGAATCCGGATAAGCCGGGCCGGAAGCGATCATATCCAAGGGATCTCCGATGATGTCGCTGAGGACGATGGCATAGACTTTCGCAGGTGCGCAGAGATGGGCAAATTTCCCGCCCTTCACACTGCTCAGCCGCTTCCGTATGGTATTCATGGAAACGATGTCCGCCCCGCTGGCCAACAGATCGGAGGTAATGGACTGGAGTTCCTGCAGGGAAATCAGCGGTTTTTCAAAGAGAGCTGACCCGCCGCCGCTGATCAAGAACAGCACCGTATCTTCCTCCTGGAGGCCCTGGACCAGTTCAATGGCCCGCTGGGTTGCTTTCAGGGAATTCTCATCGGGCACCGGATGGCCGGCTTCCCAGATTTCCAGAGGGGGCAGAGCTCCCTTGCTGTGGCCGTATTTGGTGATCACGATCCCGGCAGAGATCCGTCCGTCCAGGATCCCCACTGCTGTCTTGGCCATCTGCCAGGCAGCTTTGCCGATGGCTACCAGGATGATTTTCCCTTTGCCGAATCCTTTATGTTCCAAAGCCTTTGCCACAGCCGCATCCGGCAAAGAAGCCCGGATGGCCGTCTGCATGATGGTCTCTGCATCTGTACGTAAGCTCATGCTCTTTTCCCCTTTCAATGTCGTTGTGAACTGGTTCCATTATAGCATATGGAAAAACGTAATACGCAGAAAACCTATCCTCTTCAGAAAGTCATGGTTTCAATGAATCCCTTCTGCTGGAAGCGGTTCGGCAAAAGTTCTGGAAAGGACAGCTGGCCGTTTGCATATCTCGTTTTCTGGGATGTCGCCAATTGCCGCAGTAAGACTGCCATGGCTGCAATGGATCTTTTTTGCGTACACAGCCATACAGCGGCTCCTGCCTTCCGCTCTTCTCCCTTTCCATTACGCGCCGACCTGGTTCACCGGTTTCCCCTGGAGGAAAGCTTCCAGGTTCCCGACAGCGATATCCATGAGCCGCTGCCGGCTCTCTTTGGCGCCCCAGGACATATGCGGGGTGATAATGCAGTTCTTGGCCTTCAGCAGGGGATTGTCACCTCGGATGGGCTCCGTGGACACCACGTCCACACCGGCAGCATATACTTTGCCGGAATCCAGGGCTTCGGCCAAGTCTTTTTCATTGACCAAGGGCCCCCGGCTGTTGTTGATGAGGATGACCCCATCCTTCATCTTTGCGATATTATCCCGGCAAATGATATTTTCCGTTTCCGGGAACAGAGGGCAGTGGAGGACGATCACATCGGAACGGGCGAACAGTTCCTCTTTGTCCACATAGTCGGCGATTTGTTTTCCCGCATCATTGGGATAAGCATCATTGGCCAGGACTTTCATGCCCAGTGCTTTGGCGATCCGTCCCGTGGTCTGGCCGATCCGTCCGAAGCCGATGATTCCCATGGTCTTGCCAGCCAGTTCGATCAGCGGATAATCCCAGAAGCACCAGTCTTTGCAGTTTTCCCAGGCTCCCCGATGGACGGCTTGGTCATGATGGCCCACTCGGTTGCAGATTTCCAGCAGCAGGGCGATGGCAAACTGTCCCACCGCAGCGGTCCCGTAAGTGGGGATGTTGGTCACCACGATGCCCCGTTCCTTAGCTGCCGCCACATCCACCACATTGTAGCCGGTAGCCAGGACCCCGATGAATCCCAGATGAGGGCAGCGGTCGATGACTCCTTTGGACAAGGGTGTCTTGTTGGTGAACACGATTTCCGCATCCCCGATCCGCTGGAGGATCTCTTTTTCATCGGTCACAGAAGTCCGATCGTAGACCTGCAGATCACCCAGCGCTGCCAGTCCAGCCCAGCTGATGTCTCCAGGATTCAAGGTATACCCATCCAATACGACAATTTTCTTCATGTTCCATCCTTCTTTCTTTTTAACTTTCCATTTCTGCGTCATTTCCATAAACGCTTAATTCCACCAGATTCCCATCCGGATCCCGGAGATACAGGCTCTCCATGGTCCCGCAGGCTCCATGCCTCCGGCAGGGGCCCGTTTCCACCGGATATCCGGCAGCAAGGACCTCTTTCCGGACCTTTTCCAAGGGGCCTTTGACAACCAGACAGAAATCCAGGCTCCCAGGAGTGGGGCAGGCAGCTGCCGGCAGGAACTCAGCCTTCCGGGTATGGATATTGATTTTTTCCCGGCCGAAACGCAGGGCATAGCGGCCATTGGTTTCTTCCACCGTCATGTGCAGGAGGTCCCGATAAAATTCCAGACATTTTTCCAGATTTCCGGTGGTCAGCACAAAATGGTCCAAGCGTTCGATCTGCATACCCTATTCCCTTCCTTTTACACAAAGATCCTGAACAAGCCCAAAAACGCCAGCAGTGTCAGTAACCCAATGGACCCAATGGCCCACAGGAGCAATTCCAAGAACAATTTTTCCGCCGGATATTTCTTCCCATATTCGGCATCGGTCCCGCAGGCCCCCATGATCACGGCGCCCCCTGTAGAAGCGGGGCTCAAGCCTGCCACAGAAGCAAAGAGAGCCACCACGCTGACCAGTTCAGACAGCGGGACAGTCCCGCCCAGGTTCTCCCCCACAAGGCCCACCGTTGGGAGCAGCGTGGGGAATACCACCCCTATGGCAGAAGAGAACCAGCTCATGACCCCGGCCAGGAGGCCCATCAGGGCACCGGCGGTGGAAGGGCTCATAGCTCTGGAAATCATCCGGGCCAAGAGATCGATTCCTCCTGTGGCTATGACCAGATTCATCAGGACTCCCACTCCGCAGACCATGATCAGGGTACTCCAGGGAACACTTTTGAAAGCCGTCTTTTCATCTCCGATCCCCAACAGGATCAAAAGTGCTGCCATCAAGAAAGAAGCCAGCCCCACATTCATCCCCAATTTCAAGACCAATAGGATCATCACTGCTACGCTGCCCAGTGCGATCAGCTGTGCAGCCGTATAATGCAGTCCGTCCTCTGTCCGGGAAATCTTTTCCGGTGCCTTGACCTGGTATCCCTTATAAAAGAAAAATACCAGTACTGCCAACACCAGTGTACCCAAAAATGTGTCCAAGAGCAAGATGCTATTGGGAACCACGATTCCCTGTTTGCCAAGGATTTCCTGGATCAGGACCCCTTCCGGAGTGATGGGTGAGAAACGGCCGCAGTAAGTCCCCAGGTTCCCCAACAGCAGCAGCATGATGGGGTGATAGCCAGTTTCATGGGCCAAGGGAACGGCCACCGCCGCCGCAAAAGCCATGGCCGGCACACAGCCGGGTCCGATGGCCGCAAACACGAATCCCACCCCATAAACCAGCGGTGGAACCAGCCACACATGGCGTCCGAAGAGACCGACCAGTTTCCGCATGCTCAATTCGATGCAGCCGTTGCTTTGGATGATCCCGAAAAACAGGGTGATCCCCAGGAGGATCATAAACAAATTGGCACTGAATCCGGCAATGATCTTCGCCCCTTTGAACAATCCAGTTCCATAGCCTAGGATCACTGCCCCGGCAATGGCCAACAGCCCCACATTCAGTTTTTTCACGAATCCCACCAGCACTGTGAAGAGCAGGAGCAAAAGTGCAGCCAACCCAATATCCATTTTCTTCTCCTTATACCTGACGGATTACACAGGGTTTCTCCGGAATATTGATCTGATGGCCGCTGAAGTTCCCGTCGATGACAGAGTGGACATATTTGGCAGTCTTCAGCAGAGACGCAAAATCGATTCCTGTATCATACCCGCATTTGTTCAGCATATAGACAAGATCCTCCGTAGAGGTATTACCAGAGGCTCCGGGAGCAAAAGGACATCCTCCCAGCCCGCCGACAGCACTCTGGACACTGTCCGCCCCATTCTGCAGAGCCACATAACTGTTCAGGATCCCCATATTCCGGGTATCATGGATATGGACATTGAATTCATCGGACGGAAAAGCCTTTTTCACAGTCCGGAATACTTTTTCCACCAAGGTAGGATAAGCCAATCCTACCGTATCACAAAGGGTAAACGCCCGGATGCCCAAGACATGGAGTTTCCCCACCAATTCCACCAGCGCCTCCACCGGCATCTCGCCTTCGAAGGGGCAGCCAAAAGCGGTGGCGATATCTTGCGTGATCTTCACATCGGGAAATGCCTGGCGGATCTTTTTCATCTCTTCGATGGATTGGGCTACAGTCCGTTTTACATTATTCATATTGTGGGATTCGCTCAGGGACAGGACTGGAGAAATTTCCGTAAGGCCTGCTTCCACAGCCAGCCTGGCCCCGGTGAAATTGGGGACCAGGGCGAACAGTTTGTTTTTGGGATATTTTGCCAAGCAGTGTTCCACCACCTGACGGCAGTCCCGGAGCTGCGGAATTGCTTTGGGACTGACAAAGGAAGTGATCTGGATCTTCTGGAAGCCTGCAGCCACCAGCTGATCGATGATACGCAGTTTTGTTTCCGTAGGAATGAATTCTTTCACATTCTGGAATCCGTCTCTCGGTCCGATTTCTACCACTTTGACTTTTTTCATGATTGCCACCCCTTAAAATACGCCTTTTTTCAATGCATCCAAATACTCTTCATGGGTCATCCCCAGTTTTTTCTGGAGGATCAGTTCCGTGTGCTGGCCCAAAGTAGGCGCCGGGCGGGTAATGGAGACCTTTTCATGGGTGAACTTCAGCTGGCTGCCTGTAACCTTGATTTTTCCAGCTACTGGATGTTCCATTTCCACAAACATTTCCCGTGCTCCAGCAATGTGGGGATCTTTGACCACCCGGTCGATGGTATTGACCGGAGAAGAAGGGATGCCCGCTTTCAGCATGATATCCACAATGTCATCGATGTTCCGTTCCCGGGTCCAGGCTTCGATGATTTCTTTCAGCGGTCCATGGTTTTCCACCCGCTTGATATTGGTGGCAAACCGTTCTTCTTCCAGCGCCGGGATCTTCAAGACTCCTTTCAGCAGATTGTAGAGTTTGTCATTCCCGCAGGCAATGATGACCATGCCGTCTTTGGCATCGAAGGAATCATAAGGATAAATGGCTTCATACCGATTGCCGATCCGGGTAGGGATCCTGCCGGTGCACAGGTAAATCATATTGATGATTTCCAGCGAGGAAACCATGGAATCCACCAGGGCCACATCCACTTTGTCCCCCTTGCCCGTTTTCAGCCGATGGGCATAGGCTGCCAGGACGCCCACACAGCAGCTGACTCCGCCCATCACATCGGAAATTGCAGTACCAGTCCGGGTGGGTTTTCCTCCCGGCCAACCGGTGGTACTCATCAGTCCGCTCATGGCCTGTCCCAGGATGTCATAGCCTGGCCGCTGGGAATACGGTCCATAGTCGCCGAAACCAGAAACAGCTCCGTACACAATGGCCGGATTGATTTTTTGGAGTTCTTCATACCCCAGCCCCAGTTTTTCCATGACCCCCGGGCGGAAATTTTCCAGGACGATATCACTTTGCTTCACCAGTTCCCGGAAGATTTCCTTCCCCTTTTCACTTTTCAGGTTCAGGGTCATGCCCCATTTATTGCGGTTCAGATTCATAAAATAGGCACTTTCACCATGGACGATGGGAGCATTTTTCCGGGAGTCATCGCCTCTTCCCGGCATTTCGATCTTAATGACTTCTGCCCCCATATCTGCCAGCATCATCCCGCAGTAAGGTCCGGCCAACACCCGTGTCAGATCCAGTACTTTCACTCCATCCAGCATGCCTTTTCCGTTCATTTTCATTTCTCCTTTCAGAATGGATTCTTGTCTGTCCCGTTTTATTGCAAAATCTATGCCAATTCGAAATTTTCTTTTCATTCCATAAAAAATATGTTTCTTCCCCGCTTAGAAGGCAAAAAAGACTCCTGCAAAACAGAAATTTCTCGTTTTGCAGGAGTCATCCATGCTTCTTTGAAATTAATTGTTTCAAATCATTTCATTTTGTTTCATTTACTTTCTATATCGTATTTTTTCATTTTCCGCCATAAGGTACTGCGGCTGTATCCCAAAGCAGCTGCCGTCTTGGCCAGATCAAGATCATTTTCCTTCAGGACCCGGAGGATCCGTTCCCGTTCCCATTCCAGCAGTTCGCCGCCAGAAGACCCCTTGCCCATTTCCTGGATCTGCGGCAGAGACTGGAGCAGATAGCGGCGGATAAAATCAGGACCAGCACCCTGCTGGAGGAGCAGGCTGAGCCGTTCCAGCAAGTTGGACAGTTCCCGCACATTCCCCGGCCAGCTGTAGCCCTGGAGCTTTTCCAAGATTCCGCGGACTGTTTTGCGGCTGTTTCCGTCACTTTCCGGCCAAAGCCTGTTGAAAAGTTCCATGCCCAGAGGAAGGATGTCTTCCTGCCGTTCCCGCAAAGGCGGCAGATACAAGTTCAGGACATTCAGCCGATAATAAAGGTCCGCCCGGAACTTTTTCTCCTGGATCTCTTCCAGCAGATTCCGGTTGGTGGCCGCAATGATCCGGATATCCACAGGAGTCACCGTATCGCTGCCCAATCTCCTGACCTCCTTTTCCTGGAGTACCCGGAGCAGCTGCACCTGGGTGGCTACCGGCATCTCTCCGATTTCATCCAGAAAAATCGTCCCCTGATGGGCCATTTCGAACAGTCCTTTTTTCCCGCCCCGGCTGGCACCGGTAAAGGCGCCTTCCACATACCCGAAGAGCTCTGATTCCAGGAGATCCCGGGGAAAAGCACCGCAGTTGACAGCCACAAAGGGGCCGCCAGCTCGACGACTGGCATTGTGGATGCTTTGGGCAAACATTTCCTTCCCTGTCCCGGTTTCTCCCTGGATCAGGATGGTGGCATCCGTCTTGGAAAATTGTTCAGCCAAAGAGACGGTATCCCGGAGCTGTCGGGATCCGCCTTTGATATCCGCAAAATGATATTTAGCCGTCAGTCCTTTTTGGTGGAGCTGGATCCGGATTTTCTGTTCCTGTGCCTGGAGTTTCTTCACATCCTGGAAGATCCCTACGGCACCCAGGGTACGTCCTTCTACTTTGATAGGAAGCAGATTGGCAGAAACCAATTTCCCTGCCAAATGGTAGAGTTCTCCCAGCCGGGGCTTGCCTCCCTGCAGCACTTCCAGCATCCGGACCTTTCGGATAGCTTCCGTCAAATGCCGAGGATTTTCTCCGGCAGGATTCCCCAAAAGCATCCTGGCCCTTTCGTTCATAAGATCCGGCCGGCCCTGGCCGTCAATGGACAGCACCGCATCATGGGTATAGTCCAGGATCAGGCCATACCGTTCCAGCTGCAGTTTCAGGGCCTGCTGTTTCTTTTCTTCATTTTTCTGTACTTCCAGCCATTGGACAGCGGTTTCCATGGCCAAAAGCAAAGAATCCACTGAACTTTCAATGGTGATATGTTCCAGTCCTTCCTGTGCAGAAAAACGGGCGCTGTCCGCACCGCCCACGCCCAGGACCGCTCCGTCCTTTACGGCTTCTGCAACGGCTTCCGCACACTGTTCCAAAGAAGAAAAAGTATAATACAGTGCCTGGATATGCTGGAGACTGCAGGCCGTCTTCACATCTGCCGGGATCCTCCCGTAGGAGAACAATGCCACCTTTCCCTGGATGGCGGCTGCTTTTTCCAAGGCATCTACATAATCAGCCAAGGTCATGCCGATTTCCACGATAGGAACGGCAAACTGTGCTTCCAGCATTTTCTTCGTCCCTCGGCGGCTGATGAACAGCCTAGCTCCTGCCTTGATCAATTTTTCTCCCACTGACAGGGCATCACCAAGAGAAGCCTTCACCACCCCGATGGGAAAACGATGCTCCTGCACAAGCTGCCGGCTCCGCCGCAAAAGTTCTTCCGTAGGGGCGATCAGCCAAATCTGCCTATCTTGAGAAGAATCCATGATATCCTCCTTTTCCCATTTTCCCTCATTATACCCTATTTCTCAACTCCCTGAAAAATACCCGGAAATCCGGCACAGCCTTGCACCAAAGTACGGACGGATGGTACAATGGGGCAAACAGCTGAAAAAGGAGTCTTTCCATGACTTTCTATCATGATTTTCTTGCCTGGCTGCCGGCCCTCCTGATCTTGGGGGTGACGGTCCTGTTTTACATCGGTTTCCGGATCGTCAGCATCCGAGTCATCCGGTTCATCCTGGATAAACTGCCCTTTGCCGCTGATGAAAACATCGCTGCAGCGGTTTATCGGCCCGGCCGGATGGCCATCGGAGTTTTCGGGACTTACACGGCCCTGGCCAATTCTCCCTGGGAAAGATTGGCCCAGACGGCCTTTGTTTCCAACTCCGTATCTTCTCTGCTGATCATCGCCTTTTACTGGAGCCTGTACAATTTTAGTTCCACCACCAATGTGATCTTCAACCACTTTTTCAACAAATCCGGCAAAAAACTGGATCCGGCCATCAGCGGCCTGTTCTCTTCTTTCTTCCATGCTCTGATCCTGTTTTTTGCCCTGGTTCTTGGGCAAGGGAATTAGTCAGAGTTAATCTCTGGCTTTTTCTATGTAAAGAG
>OGYQ01000656.1_pt1 | contig 30139 bp, 28 predicted proteins | sample 1576641 | NCBI WGS metagenome assembly OGYQ01 (sample SAMEA3541476, study PRJEB24748) | human gut metagenome | biome: human gut; feature: human-associated habitat; material: faeces | place: China | collected 2012 | reverse complement strand
TGATGAATTGCCGCTCATAGTAACGTGAGCAATAATCCAGCACACGTTGACGTTGAAGTGGGTATCCACTTCCAGTGCACCCAGGATGACATAATCCAGCTTATTCACATAAGCGCCCTTGTTGAAGGGGTCAGCATACTGGGAGGTGGTGATTTCGTAATGGTTGGGATTGGTCTTGATGTCTTCGATGGAAGCCATATCGAAATCCTGGGTATCGGCAATCTTGTCGATCAGGCCTTCATGCTGCAGTTCGCAGATGGCCTGGGCAATGCCGCCCATGGCAACCCCGATGTGGATGTTGTCTTTCCGCAGGTGTTCAGCCAGATATTTGGTGGAAGCGATGGAAGCACCACCTACACCGGTCTGATAGATGAACCCGTCTTTGTACCAAGGCGTATGCACCATGAAATCAGCAGCATACTTGGCCATCAGGAGCTTTCTCTGGTCGGTGGTGGGTTTGGCAGCGCCAGTGGCAATCTTGGTGGGGTCGCCGATGGCGTCCACTTTGACCACATAGTCCACGTTGGTCATATCGATGGAAGCAGGCACGTTGGGGAAGGGGACCAGGGTATCAGTCACCACGACCACTTTATCTGCATACTGGGCATCAACAGCTGCATAGCCTAATACACCGCAGTCAGCGCCGTTCTGGCTGCCGATGGCACGGCAGTTGCCCATATCATCAGCACTGGGAGCGCCGATGAAAGCGATATCGATATGGGTTTCGCCGGTTTCAATGGCACGGACACGGCCGCCGTGGCCCCGCATGATGGCCAGGCCTTTCAGTTTGCCGTTGGAGATGGCTTCCCCGATCTTGCCCCGGACACCGGAAGACTGGATGTTGGTGATGGTCCCGTCTTCGATCATGGGAACGATGGGGTTCTGGGCTTTCCCCAGAGAGGAGGCACAGATGGTCAGGTCTTTGATGCCCATCTTGTGGATGGCTTCCATGACCATGTTGACCACATAATCCCCTTCCCGGAAATGATGATGGAAGGACAGGGTCATGCCGTCTCTGATGCCGCATTTTTTCAGGACTTCTTCAATGGAGTCCACAACTTTGCTGTAGCTGGGATCCATGACAGGAGCTACCGTATGGGTGGCAGCCTTGTATTCAGCCAGATGCTTCACGAAGCTTCCCTTGAAAACGTCTTTCCCGGTCTGCTTCAGGATTTCTTCAGGAATCTCTCTACCTACTGCGTTCTTCATCTTATAAATCCCCCTTATAGACACCGGCAGCCTTGGCCATAGAAATGGTTCTCTTGGCGCCATCATAGAAGGCAATATCCAGCATCTTGCCGTTCAGCTGGAATACGCCGATACCCATGGCTTTCTTGGTATCGATTTCCCGGACAACGGCTTCTGCCCAGCGGATCTGTTTTTCAGTCGGGGTGAATACGTCATGGCAGACGGGGATCTGACGGGGGTTGATGATGGATTTCCCATCAAAGCCCATTTGTTTGATCATTTCCACGTCTTTGCGGAACCCTTCCATGTCATCCAGGTCGGTGTAAACCGTATCGAAGCACATACGGCCGGTGGCACGGGCGGTGATCACCATCTGCTGCCGGGCGCCCATCAGTTCCACACCGCTCTTGGAAATGCTGGTCTGCAGGTCACGGGTGTAGTCCCCGCCGGACAGAGCAATCCCGAACAGACGGTCGGAAGAGGTGCAGATGTCATACAGGTTCAGCATCCCTTTGGTGGATTCGATGGCAGCCATGATCAGGGTGCTGCCGATGGGACGGTGGAATTCCTTTTCTGCAGCCAGGATGTGTTCTTCCACAGTCTTGATGTCTTTGCCGGATTCAGTCTTGGCCAGGCGGATGGCATCGCAGCCGCCGGCGACGGAAACGCGGATATCTTCTTTCCAGTGAGGAGTTTCCAGACCGTTGATCCGGACCACTCTTTCACAGCCATGGTAGTCGATTTCTTTCAGGGCATGGAACAGGGAGTACCGGGCAGCATCCTTCTGGTTTTCTGCAACGGCATCTTCCAGGTCCAGCATGATGGAATCGGGTTTATATACATACGGGTCTTTGACCAGGCTCGGTTTCTGAGCGTTCAGGAACATCATGGATCTTCTCAGACGCTTGAAATTCGGATTCGTATTGATAACCATATTACAGCACCTCCCAGGGATTCGGCGTATCAGGATCCTCGTTGACAGAACGGAATACTGCGCCTTCCACGCGTGCTTTTAAAGTGCAGTCCAGAGCGCCCTTGTCCACAACAGAAACCTTTGCGTTGGTTACGTCCAGTTTCTTCAGGGTATCCAGGACAACAGCCTTGATCTGCCGTCCATATTGATGGATGACGCTGCTTTCAACAGTGAGCTCAATGCCGTTGGAACCGGGTTCTACGGTGATTTGGGCATCGGAAGACTCAACAGTGCCAGCCATGGCTGCCTTCTTCAATTCCATGTAAAATCACTCCTTCTAAACAGTTGTACAATGTACATTATGGTGCACTTTGATAGTAACACAGGAAAAATTGGAAATCGAATATAAATAATGATATAATCTGTATAAGACATTCCTTATCAAATCCCGCAACTCCTCATGGGATGCGGGGTTCAGGAATTTCGGGAATTATGTCAAATTATAAGAAATTAAAATTTCTTTGGAAATAACGGATTTTAGGGGAAAAGAAACGGAGGGGCATATGAACCTGAAACATGCGCAGTATATCATGGAGATCATCAAGGAAGGAAGCATCACCAACGCTTCCAAGACCATGCATGTCTCCCAGCCGGCGCTGAGCCAGACCATCAAAGCGGTGGAAAAATATCTGGGGGCGCCGATTTTTTTGCGGAACACCAATCCCATCGTCCTGACGGAGGCGGGGAAAAAATATATTGCAGCGGTGAAACAGGTCATCACCATCAGCTCCAACTTGCTCCACGAGGTAGCGGATATCCAGTATGAAGGCTACGGGACCCTGCGGCTGGGCATCCCGGTCCAGCGGGCCATGCAGATGCTGCCGGCGGTGATGCCGGTGTTCCGTCAGCGCTATCCCCACATCAAGCTCCAGATCCATGAAGCCGGTAGCAACATCACAGAAAATGAAGTCCTCAACGGCGGGGTGGATCTGGCCATCCTCACCACCACGCCCACCAATGATGAACTGAAATATGAACTGGTGGAAACCGAGGATGTGGTGCTGATTGCCAACAAAATGACCACCCTGGCCCAGCGGGTGAAGGCTGGGACCCCCATCCACATCACAGAGGCCCGGAACGAAGAATTCGTTTCCATCACTGAAGGCCACAATGTGCGCCGGGTCCAGGATACCCTGTTCAGCGTCTATGAAATCAAACCCAATGTGATCCTAGAAACTTCCAGCATCGAAGTGGGGAAACGGCTGGTTTCTGCCATGGAAGCCGTCTTCATCTGTCCCGATGTGTATTTGGACGAATACTTCTTGTCACAGGACAAGTGTGTGTTGTATCCTTTATTGGGTGTGGCCAACAAACGGTACTGCTATGTATGCTGCCGCAAGGACGCCTATCTCAGCCCATACGCCCGGGCCTTTATTGAATTGATCCGGACCTTGGGCAAGAAAAGGAAGGAATAACACAATCATGAAAGAAACTGTCATCCGTCTGGCAGGCCCTCAGGTGGAAGTGCCGGACATGCTCCTGGCCCGGGACGGCAGGGCGGCTGCCCAGAAAAAGCTGTTGGAACGGTACCGCCGTCCCCTGCTGTTCTTTACCCAGAATATCCCAGGCCCGGTGAAGACTTCTGCCTTGATCCATCTGGGGTTCCTGGAAGGGATCCGTCGCCTGGAAAAGGATCTTCGGGAAGCGGGGATCCCCATCCTGTTCCAGAAGGTCATCGACTGGAAAACAGGGTATGAAAAATACTATGTGCTGGATGGGGATGCCTTGGCCATCAAAAAAATCGCCTGTGCCATAGAGGGGCAGGACCGGCTGGGACGGCTCTATGATATGGATGTACTGGCGGAAGATGGACACAAGATTTCCCGGACGGATATCGGGCTGCCAGGCCGCCTGTGCCTGGTCTGTTCCCAGCCTGCCCAAGCCTGCGCCCGGAGCCGGAAGCACAGCGTGCCGGTCCTGGTGCGGAACGTCCACCGGGTGTTGGAAGATTTCCTGCTGGACTGGGTGGAAGCAGCCCTGCGGCAGGGACTTCAGGGAGAAGTGGACGCCACTCCCAAGCCAGGGCTGGTGGATAAGGACAATCCTGGAGCCCATCGGGACATGGACTGGCACACTTTTGCCAGGAGCACTGAAGCCATCGTGCCTCATCTCCGGCAGATGGCGGAAAAAGGCTGGGAATGGGAGGGAACGGAGGAAGCCCTGTTCGCTGCCCTGCGGCCCATGGGAGCGGCTGCGGAAAAAGCCATGTTTCGGGCTACGGAAAATGTGAATACCCATAAGGGCATCATCTTTTCCCTGGGCCTTGTGACCAGCTTTACCCTGCACCATCTGGCCCGGACCGGCAAAGTGGAAAGCGAAGCGGTGCTGGGGGAAATCGGAGAAGCCGTGACGCCTCTCCTGGAAAGGGATTTTGCCAAGATCGACCGGTACCATCCCCATACCCACGGAGAAGTGCTGTATGTGGAACAGGGCTGCCGGGGCATCCGGGGAGAAGCTATGGACGGATTCCCGGCGGTGGCTCAGATTGCCCTGCCGGCCCTGCGGCAGTTCCGGAAGGAAGGCAGAGCGGACAACGAGGCCTATATCCAGACCTTGCTGCTCCTTTTGAGTCAGGTGGAAGACACCAACATCCTCAGCCGGTCCAATCAGGCCACCCTGGCAGAGGCCCAGGCCGCAGCCCAGGAGGTGCTGGCCAAAGGGGGTGCTTTCACAAAGGAAGGCATGGAAGCCGTGTGGGAACTGAACAAACGCTTCGTGGAAAAGAACATCAGCCCAGGAGGCTGTGCCGATCTTCTGATTTTGGCCATCTTCCTGGAGAAGATGGAAGGGTTGATGGAATGAAAAGGGATTATTGCACGGTGACGGCCGCTGAGCTATTCTGAAACCCCTTTCTTCCGTGTCCTGTCAATTATGGACTACAAAGAGGCATCGAAAAATGATTTATTATTTTTCGATGCCTCTTTCTCTATATTTTACTCAGCTCCCTTGGGAGTATAAGCAGAGAGCATCCGTTTTAGCGGATAGCGAGGTCGCTTATGCTGTAGCTGGAGACCGGACCTTGCTCGGTGGTGGGGCTATGAGGTCCTGAAAGAGTCAAATCACTTAATAGGAGCGGTTGCTCCAACCCCTTTGTTTCAATTGCTGTCGACGCCAGGCGAGATACCCCTGCCGACGCCGCTTCCCGTCGCTATAATTTCCAGCCTCGCCATTCGAATCCGCTTCCCGCCAACGCGCTTACGCTTGAACGAGGCTCCCAGCGGATGAGCGAAACCGGAAATTTCTTTACGCGCCGCTCAAGGGTCGTTCAGAGGTACCCCACCTGGCTATGGCAGATCATTTTCCTTTTTATGGGTAAATTGGATTCTGGGTTATAAAGATAAAAAGTTGATGGATTGTCCTAAGCCGCCTGATATAGAGAATTAATAATTTATTCTAAGAACATTTTTATATAATATTTAACTTTTGAGATAAAGGTCGGATACATATCACCTAATTGGAATAAATGTAAAAGTTCCATAAAATTACATATCTATAGATGTCTTCTATCAAATTGATACAAAAAATATATTGGACTGTTACAATAATGAGAAGATAAAATTACAAATAGAAAAAAGTCGGACGATTCAAAATAATTCAACGTTGAATTAAAACTGTTTGCTTAAATGGGGAGAGGTAAAACAGATGAATGATATTAAAAAATCAAAGTATACTGCGGAAGAAATTATGATGGGTATTTTTTTAATTGGAATGTCTTTAATTTTGTTTACTCAAATCCTTATTCGTGTTTTTACTGGAAGAGCACTAACTTGGGCAGAGGAATTAGCAAGATATTTTTATGTATGGTCTGTATTTTTAAGTATTGGATGTACGATAGCTAATAAGACAATTTTAAAAGTGGATTTATTACTGAATATTTTTTCATTTAAAATTCAAAAAATTATATATGCGTTTTTGGATTTCTTAAATTTTCTATTATACGCATTTCTAAGTTATCAAGCTGTTTCTGTGGTTTTAAAAGTTAAAGTTGGACATCAGCTTTCTCCTGCGATGGAAATTCCTATGTATATTGTTTACTTAATTGTGCCCGTAGGCTTTGCAATTGCAAGTATTAGAAGTGCTCAACAAATTTATTTACGGCTTACCGAAAATAATCTGAAAAGTGATTCTCAATCATTGCAAGAAAAGGAGTGAAAACCATGGCGCTTACTGTATTTATTATTTTTGGCATATTTTTAGCTGTTGGTTTTCCAATTGTTTCCTCGCTAGCAGTTTCAACGATTTTTCCTACGTTGATAAAAGCTAGGGGTGCGACTTCAATTGATGCTTTAATTAGAGCTATTTTTGGAGGAGCTCTGATACAATTGCCATTTTAGCAGTACCATTGTTTATTCTTGCTGGTGTTTTGATGGCAAGAGGCGGAATTTCCAAAAAAATTTTTGATATCTTTGCTTACTTTATTGGAAAACGTACTGCAGGAATGCCATGTGCAGCTGTTGCAACATGTCTTTTTTATGGGGCAATCTCAGGATCAGGTCCGGCTACTGCGGCAGCAGTAGGTTCGATGACAATCCCCATTCTTGTAAATCTTGGATATGATAAAGATTTCGCAGCGACTATGATTGCTACAGCAGGAAGTCTAGGAGTTATTATTCCGCCATCTATCCCGTTTGTTTTATATGGGTTGGCCACGGGTGCATCTGTAGGTAAATTGTTTATCGCAGGAGTTATACCTGGTCTTTTAATTGGTGGTTGTCTAATGGGATATTGTTGGTATTATTGTCATCGTTATGGTGAAGATAAAAATAAAATTTCTATGAACTATGAATCTCTGAAATCTCAGGGATTTTGGAGATTATTCAAAGATAGTTTTTGGGCCTTACTGTCGCCTTTAATTATACTAGGTGGTATTTATACTGGACTTACTACTCCTACAGAAGCAGCTTGTGTATCCGTATTTTATTCACTTTTTTGCAGTATCTTTATTTATCATACAATTAAATTCAACCAAATTTGGGAATTAATCATTTCGTCAGTTCGATCTTATGCACCATTGATTTTTATTTTAGCTATAGCAACAGCATTTAGTCGTGTGCTTACGCTTTTACGAGCCCCCCAAAATATTTCAAAAGTATTAGCGGCTACATTTAATTCAGCAGATGTTTTTTTACTAGCAGTTGTTGTTTTGTTCTTTATTTTAGGGATGGTTATGGATACAGGCCCTGCTATAGTAATTATGGCTCCTATTTTAATGCCAACATTAAAGGTCTATCACATTGATCCGATTCATTTTGGTGTTATTCTTGTTGTATGTTTAGCCATTGGATTAGTAACACCACCTTTTGGACTTAATTTGTTTGTTGTTTCACCATTAGTAGATACACAAGTTATGATTTTAGGGAAAAAAGTACTTCCTTTTATTTTAGTATATTGTTTAGCTGTCTTGTTGATTACTTTAATTCCGGCTTTGAGTTTATGTTTATTATAAAGGGGGCAACAAAAATGATGAGGAAGAAGTTATTGGCAGTTGGAATGATGTTGATAATGCTTTTAGTATCAGCATGTGGAACTAATAATTCCAAACAACAGAATGGGGCTTCACAAAATGCCGCTAAACCAATTGGAGAAGAAAAGTTTGACTATATCTTTGGTCATGGAGCTGCTGAAAAATCCATTGGGGATCTCTATTGCCACAAATTCAAAGAATTAGTTGAAGCTAAATCTGGTGGTGCAATTACAGTTGAAGTTTATTCTGGGAATCAATTGGGAACTTATGGAGAAATGATGCAAAGTTTACAGAATGGTGATATAGGTGGAATGATTTTCCAGCCTTCGCCTGCAGTATCCTTTGTACCTGAGCTGGCCGTATTAGATATACCATATGCATTTTTGGGAATGAAACAAGATAAAATTGATAAAGTACTGAATAATAGTAAATATGCAGATATGTTGAGAAAATCTTTTGCTGACAAAGGATATAAATATGTAAGTATGGCTCAGGCTGCAAGTTTTCGAGAGACTACTTCTAATAAAGAAATTCATAAAGTAGAAGACTTTCAGGGACTTAAAATTCGGACACTGGAAAATAATAACCACATTGAATTTTGGAAATCAATTGGAGCAAATCCGACTCCCATTGCTTTTGGAGAGTTATATCTTTCTTTACAACAACATTTGGTTGATGCACAGGAAAATCCTTATGATACAGCTTTAAATGCTGGATTTCCTGAGGTGCAAAAATATCTTGTAGAAACACACCATATATTATATCCTAATATCTTTTTGGTAAATAAAGCAAAGTATGATAGTATGCCTGACAATTATAAAAAGGTTTTTGATGAAGCAGCGGCTGAAGCAAAAAAATATGCTGAGGATGTTATGAAAAAGAGTGCTGTGGATGACAGAAAGAAAATGATTGCTGCAGGCATGCAGGATATTGAATTAGATCAATCGGTATTACAAAAATTAAAAGAAATGAGCTTTGATAAGGTTACAGACCAAGTTCGTTCGCAAGTTGGGGACTCCACAATGCAAGCCTTTTTAGAGGCTCTTAAAAATTAAAAACTTCATCAGAATGCGATAAAAATACACAAGATGGGAAGAATGGTTAATTGGTTCTTCCCATCTTTAATAGTAGAATAGACTTTCGTGTTTATAAAAAATATGAATCTATCAGAGATATATTAAAAAGAAGCTGTCGTATAATAAGCCTATAATATTATTGAGAAAGGAGGTCTTTATCATAGTGCATGGAATGGGACTCCAACCGGGAGAAACTTTCTTTATCAAAGAAAAAGGCTTTTTTTATGGCTGGGCTTCTCTGATGGCTCTGATTGCTTCCCAGAATTTGGTGGCCTACAGTGTGAATATGGCAGACAATGTGATGCTGGGGAGCTACAGCCAGTCCGCTCTGTCAGGGGCGGCCATCGTCAATCAGATTTTTTTTGTGGTGCAGTTCCTGGCCAATGCACTGGGAGAAGGAATCGTGGTCCTGGGTTCCCAGTATTGGGGCAAAAAGGATCTTCCGCCCATCCGGCGATGCATCGGCATTGCCCTGCGGCTGGGCGCACTGGCTGGAAGTGCCGTCCTGGCCTTGTGCTTCCTGTGGCCCCGGGGCCTTCTCAGCCTGTTTACTTCGGATCCGCTGATCTTGCTGGAAGCACAGAAATACCTCCAGATCCTGCAGTTCACATTTCCTGTTTTCATCCTTTCCACCATTCTTTATGCCGGACTGCGTTCCGTAGGCAGTGTGAAGATTGCTTTCTGCAATTCGGTCCTTTCTCTGGGTATCAATGTGGTCTGTAATTATCTTTTCATTTATGGGAATTTTGGCTGTCCGGAAATGGGCATCCAAGGAGCTGCCGTAGGGACGGTCATCGCCCGGATCGCTGAATTGGCCATTGTGCTCCTGTATCTGGCCAGAGAATCCCGGCTCCGGCTGTTTTCTCAAAAGCTATTTGTCCGGGATCCTCAACTGGAAAAAGACTATTTCCGGGTGACCACGCCCATTTTGGGCGCCCAGCTGCTGTGGGCCCTGACCACCCCCATCCAGACAGCCATCCTGGGACATTTGTCGGCAGATGCCATTGCGGCCAATTCCGTAGCAACCACTTTTTATCAATACTTGAAAGTGATTGTCCAGGCCATGTGCTCAGCCACCGCCGTGACCATCGGCCGCATCGTAGGCAGGGGGGATTTGTGCCGGGTCCGGGAAGCCGGCCGGACCTTATCTGTGATCTTCGTGCTGGTGGGGCTTGTCCTAGGGGCAGGTCTCTACCTGCTGCGGCTGCCCCTCTTGTCCTTTTACGAATTGAACCCTCAAGCCATGGAGTTGGCTGACCAGCTGATGGCCGTCATGAGCGTGGTGATGGTGGGCATGTCCTACCAGATGCCGGTCAGCTCCGGGATCATCCGGGGCGGCGGCGATCCCCGGTACGGTTTTGTGACCAACTTGATCAGTACTTGGGGAATCGTCATGCCCCTCTCCTTTCTGGGGGCTTTTGTTTGGAAGCTGCCGGTGGTCCAGGTGGTCATGCTCCTCCAGTCGGATCAAATCTTCAAAGTCATCCCGGCGTTCTGTTGGTACAGGAGCTACCGGTGGATCCGGAAACTGACCCGATAAAAGGGGCACAGTCTAATAGAGCATCTTTCTTGAGGAATAGTTGCATGGAGATGCAACAAAAAGGGGCCGCTGCACGTTGATGGTCTATGAGACCCTCTGAAACCCCTTTTATCCGTATACTGTCATTATGGACTACAAAGAGACATCGAAAAATGGTTCGTCATTTTTCGATGTCTCTTTGTCTATATTTCACTCTGCTCCCTTTAAGGGTTGTTCAGAGGTACTTCGCCTGGCTATGGGCAGATTGTATTCCTTTGGTAATAGCAGAGAGTGGATCTTTGGGCCCCAAAGATAAAACCGCTGACGGATTGTTCCCCAAAAGGCTGATACAGAAAAGTTATTATTTGGATTATCTATGACAGGTTCTTATATTCTCAGTCTATGTTAACTTATATCCAATAAGTTATGGTCTATATCGATTTTACATAACTTTTGAGATTCCTGTCCAATTTTTGTACTATGGAATCAGACCTCATGAGGAACGGAAAATGAGAAGGAGGTATCAAAATGGCGGAAAGGAAACAACGGGAGCAGCCTAAAAAATCCATGCCATTGTATGGTCGGATCTTTATCGCTCTGGGTGTGGGAATTGCTTTTGGCTATATCCTCAATGCCATAGGGGGAACCCATCAGCCGGTGATTAACAATCACATCTTGCCTTTTCTACAGTTCCTCGGAGATTTTTTTATTAAACTGATCAAAATGGTGGTGGTTCCCTTAGTCTTTTTCTGTATCGTGGATGCAGCACTGTCACTGGGGGACATCAACAAACTGAAAAGTGTAGGTGTGACTACCATAATCTGGTTCTTGGCAACCGGGATGATTTCAGCCATGATCGGACTCTTCTGGGTTAACTTGATCCAACCGGGAAAAGGACTGCAGCTGGGAACTGTAGGAAGTGGAGTGAAAACAAAAGCACTGCCAGGGATGTATCAGACAATCCTTGATTTCATTCCAGCCAATCCTTTTGAATCTCTTACATCCGGATCCATGATGCAAATCATTGTATTCTCTTTGTTCATTGGATTTGCCATCATTTCTCTGGGAGAGAAGGCGGAGCCTTTGGGCAAAATCTTCAGCATGCTGTCTATGGTTATGTTTAAGATTGTAGATTATGTGATTGCCATCATTCCAGTTGGTGTTTTTGGACTGATGTCTACTACCATGACCAAATATGGTACGGCCATTTTCGGCCCGGTACTGAAATTCATTCTGACTGACTACCTAGCCTGTCTGTCAACCACTTTTGGTATCTATACTCTGCTATTGATTTTCATAGGCCGTGTCAACGTGTTTACCTTTTGGAAAAAAGCTTTTGCCAGCTGGCTGGTTGCATTCAGTACTTGTACATCCAGTGCGGCGCTGCCGGTGGCCATGGATATTGCACCTAATAAAATGGGGGCACCTAAAGATATTTCCAGTTTTATCCTTCCCTTGGGCTGTACGGCCCAGATGAACGGGACCTGTGCTTATTTTGCTGTGGTCATCCTTTTTGCGGCACAGCTATACGGAGTTGAACTGAGTCTGCCGCAACAGATTCTCCTTTGCGTACAAGCTACTTTTCTCAGTGTAGGATGTGCAGCCACTCCACAGATTGGGTTAGTCATCAGCTTGACACTGATGACACAGATGGGTTTGCCTCTGGATGGCTATTCTTTGGTGGCAGGAATCTACCGAATTGTGGATCAGATTCATACGGCAACCAATTCTGTAGGAGATTTGGTTGCAACGGTCTGTATTTCCAATCTGCAGAATGAATTGGACCATGAGAAATTTGATGACCTAACCTTGCTTGACCAGAAGGATGGGGCTTCATGAGACTTTTTGAAGAATGACTGCGGGCATATGGCAGGTAATATGCTAATGACAAAGACGAAAGAAAAGAACCAATGGTATCAAGGAAAGGAGTGCAAGAAAAATGGCAGACAACAGAATCATTGAATGTATGGAACGGGCGCAGTATATTTTGGGAACTCTGATGGCAGTAAAGCCTGGGGAAGAAGTGCTGATTGTGGTAGATCCTCAGACTGACGAGCGGATGACACGGGCTATGGCAGCTGCGGCCCTGAACTGTGGAGCGGAATATGGTGTTTATATGATGCCAATCCGGGGAAAAGACAAGGCCACCATCTTCCCGAAATCTTTGGAACTTGGAATGGATGCCTGTGATGTATTTGTAGGGATGACCACGGCATCAGGAGCGGCCATCTATAATAATCATCTGAAGGAATTGATTACTCAAAAAAAACTTCGGGAAGTATCCATTTGTCTGAGGAATATTGATAATTTCACAAGAGGAGGAGCGCTGGCAGACTATGAGAAAGTTTATCAGGATGGCCAGCGGCTGCAGGCCATCTGGAGAGGGAAGAAGACCGCTCATATTACCACTCCAGCAGGTACTGACCTGTACATGGAGATGAACCAGATGGAACCGATTATTGAGTGTGGGATTGCTCGGAATCCTGGGGATGCCATGGCTTGGTCCGATGGGGAAGTATCCTTGGGCCCAGTAATCGGCACTACCCATGGTACATTGGTCATTGATGGCCCCATCTGCTATTATGGCTGCCCAACAATTCCTGTGGAACTGCGGATTGAAGGCGGACGGATTGTAGAAGTGGCAGGCGGAGATCAAAAAATCTGCAAAGAAATCCGTCGGCAAATTGCTGAAATCAAAGACAGTGACAACATTGCTGAAATTGGAATCGGACTCAATCCGGTATGCCTCTACAACGGAGATTTTGAAGAAGAGAAAAAGGCACGGGGAACCTGCCATATTGCAATGGGGAACGGATTCTATTATGGACAGCCTGCAAGAAGTACGGTCCATATTGACATGGTCCAGTATAATCCCACGATTGTGTTCGATGAAGGGACTTCTACAGAAACACTGATTGTAAAAGACGGTAAAGTCGTTTGTCTGGGCGATAAATAACTCTTTCGAAGAACCGTATATCGTAAAAATCCATCTATGGGTTACTTACCACTGCTTGGAATGGAAAATATTCTTTCCTTTGCTTTGGAATATCGGCCTATAGGTGGATTTCTTATAGTGATTCCAAGATTTGTAGCTAATATTTCACATTTCATAGGAAACACAACAATGTAAGAAAAGAGTAAAATGATAGAAAGGAGGGAAAAACTGGACAGATATTTTCTTTCTGCCCAAAGGCGGCGAACTGTTTTTCATGAGATAAGGGGAAACAAAATGCTTGAAAAAATTGAGTATGTTTACGCTGTCTACCAGGAAAGAAGTTTTTCAAAAGCAGCGAAAAAAATGTTTATCAGTCAGCCGGCCCTCAGTAAAATGATTCGAAAGGCAGAACAGGATATCGGCGTCCCTATTTTTGACAGAAGTACTATTCCCATTACTTTAACGCCCGAAGGGAAAAAATATATAGAAGCCATAAAAGCCATCTATCAAATAGAAAATAATGTGCTGAGGTATTTTAAAGATTTGAAAGAATTAAAGACGGGAACGCTGTCTTTAGGCGGATCATCCTATTTTTGCTCTTTTGTATTTCCAGATCTAATCAGCCGTTTTAATGATCTTTACCCAGGCATCCAGTGTGATTTGACCGAGGGAAATGTGCAGGAACTGCGAAAAGGGCTGCTGGACGGACGATTTGATCTGGTATTGGAGACAGGTCTTCAGGAAGATCGTGATATTAACAATATCTATTATCGAACGGAAAGGATTATCCTAGCAGTTCCCAAAAACTATAGCGTGAATGCAGGACTGGAAAAATACCAAATCCTCCGGGAAAGTATTAACAGCCAGGCCTTCTTGGGGCTTTCTGTACCAGCGGTACCTTTGGAATTGTTTCGGGATACTCCTTTTGTCAAGATGAAACCCGGCAATGATATGTTTGGCCGTTCTACACAGATTTGCTTGGATGCTGGTTTCGCCATGAAAGTAAAAATCTATGTGGATCAGGTTATGACATCGCTGAATATTGCTTCTGCAGGGATGGGAGCACTGTTCATCCGAGCGGATATTGTACAATGTTTGTCCCAGTCTGATAATTTATATTTTTACAAATTGGGACATCCTCTGGCCGTGCGGGAAATCAACTGGGCTGTTAAAAAAGGGTCTTATCTGTCTAAAGCAGCTCGGGCTTTTATAGAGCTTGCCAATTTTGCCATAAATAGGTGAAAACAGGTTTTCTGTATGGTGCAGTTCCTGGCCAAAGGGCTGAGGGGAAGGAAGCATGGCCTTAGGCTCCCAGAAAAGGACTTTTCGCCCATCTATTGTTGCATTCTTGATCAGTACTTGGGGAATCGTCATGCCCCTCTCCTTTCTGGGGGCTTTTGTTTGGAAGCTGCCGGTGGTCCAGGTGGTCATGCTCCTCCAGTCGGATCAAATCTTCAAAGTCATCCCGGCGTTCTGTTGGTACAGGAGCTACCGGTGGATCCGGAAACTGACCCGGTAAAGGAAAAATGCTCCTGCAACACTCCTCCTAACTTTCTTCAGAGTCTCTTTTAAAAGGAAGCTTTTTTCGATACAATAAAGAGAAAGACTGCTGTTTTTTCTTTTGTCTTTTCTGCTGATGGAAAGCGAAACCTGTGGCAGTCTGCAACAAAAGAGTAGGAGGGTTCCCATGACATCGTTATTCTATCTGCTGCTGGTTTTCCTTGCCATTGTCATCCTTCTGGCCGTGGGACGGCCCCTTTATCAAGCTATCTTGGGAGGGCTCTGCCTGACAGCGGTGCTGTATCGGATCGGACCTGGGGAAATCCTGCATTTGGTGGGCAATGTTTTTACTCACTGGGGGTCGCTGTCGGTCCTATTGTCCCTGTATCTCATTACCTACCTCCAGCGGATGCTGGAAGCTCGGGAGCAGATCAAGCTGGCCCAGCAGGATCTGAATGGACTGTTCCACAACCGGCGGGTGAATGCGGGGATCGCCCCTATGTTCATCGGCCTTCTGCCTTCTGCTGCGGCCATGATCCTGTGCGGGGATATTGTGAAGGAAGCCACGGACGGCTATCTGGAACCGGAGGAGCAGGCTTTCGTCACCAGCTGGTTCCGTCATATCCCGGAAAGTTCCCTGCCCACCTATGCCAGTGTCCTTCTGCTGATGAATCTGGCCGATGCCCAGCTGCCTCCCTTTATGCTGGCCATGCTGGGGCCCGTGTGCGCCCTGATGGCCATTGGCTATTTCCAGTATCTCCGCCGTCTGCCCAAAGATCCGGGGACACCGGTCAGTACCGACAAAAAAGCGGATGCCGTCCATCTGTTCCAGCACCTTTGGTCCCTGCTCCTGATCATCGCAGTCATCCTGATCTTCAAAGTCTCCGTGGTGACAGCCGTCCTGCTCAGCATCCTGCTGTGCCTGTTCGTATACCGGTTCTCTTTCCAGGAAGTCAAACGGATGGTGGTCAGTGCCTTTGAAAAGAAGCTGATCTTGAATACCTTCCTGGTCTTGGTCCTGAAGGAATTCATCCAATTCACAGGGGTCCTGCTGCTCCTGCCCCAGGTGATCAGCCAGCTGCCCATCCCGCCTTTTTTGACTTTTGCCATCCTGTTTTTCCTCGGGGGGATCATCAGTGGGGCCCAGGGGATCATTGCCCTGGGGACGCCCCTAGCCATGGCCTCTCTCCAGGGCGGGATCCCGACCCTAGTCCTGCTTATGGGGATGGCCCATGCGGCCAGCCAGGTTTCGCCCACCCATGTATGCCTGGTGGTGGCCTCCGATTACTATCATGTCACTTTGGGGCAGCTGGTGAAGAAGACACTGCCCAATTCTTTGCTGTTCTGTACCTTCATCCTGGCCTATTACCTGCTGCTGCGGGGGATGATGTGAAAAAGGGGCTGTTGCCCCGTGCAACAGCCCCTTTGCTTTTATACCTTCTTTTTCCCGCTCTTGATCATGGCTTCGAACATGACCTTGTAGGACCACTCCAAATGGGCCTGGAGGAGACGTTTGGCTTCCGGCAGGTCTTTGGCCTCCAGGGCATCGATGATCTCCAGATGCTGGAGGGTACTCGTTTCGAAGGTGTCCGTCATGATGTAGGCCTGGAGCTGGCCCAGCTGGATCCGTTCTGAAATGCTGGGCATCAGCTTGCGGATGTAATGATTGGACGTATGCTCGATGAAAAGGTTGTGGAACATGTTGTCCAGGTGATACATATCTTCTGCCGGCAGAGAAGACTTGTCCTTTTTGTAATCATTGTAGGCATCGACGAAAACCCGGCGGATTTCTTCCAGATCTCTGGCAGAGAAATGATTGATGGCCGTATCCAGAGCCAGCAGTTCCAGCACGATGCGGACGTTATAGATATCTCGCATATCCGCGATGGACAATACATTGACCAGGGTACCGCGGCCGCTGAGGGTCGTTACGAAATTCTCGCTTTCCAACCGGCTCAGGGCATTCTTGACCGGAGTGCGGCTGATATGCAGGATATCCGCTACCGTCTGTTCTGTGATGACATCTCCCTGACGGATATGGCCGGACAGGATCTGCTCTTTCAGATAGCAGTAGGCTTCATCGGCCAGAGAGCGGTGTTTGATTTTTCCGAGACGATATGGGATTGTTGTCATGGGTCCGTCCTTTTCTCAATTGACCAAATCGCGGGGTGGCTTTCCTTCCAGCATATTTTCCAGATTTTCCAGGGCCCGCTCTTTCAGAGCCCGGAACGATTCTACGGAAATATAGGATACATGGGGAGTCACATAGATACCCGGACAGTGGAGGATGGGCTCTTCTCCGGTGGGCGGTTCCGTCTTGATCACGTCCAGGATGGCACCAGCGATTTTTTTCTCTTTCACGGCAGCAATCAAGGCTGCTTCATCCACCACTTTGCCCCGGGAGGTATTGATCAGCCAGGCAGTGGGCTTCATCAGAGAAAGCAGGGGTGTGCTGATCTTGTCCTGGTTTTCGTCACAGCCTTTCAGATTGATGCTGACGTAATCCGCCCGGCGGAAACCTTCCTTCCAGTCCACTTTTTCCACTTGGAGAGCTGCCATCTCTTCCTTGGATACGAAATCGTCGCAGGCAATGACCTTGATCCCCAGGCTCTGGGCACGGGCTGCTACCGTCTTTCCGATGACACCCAGGCCGGCGATGCAGAGGGTCTGGGTGCTGATCCGGTTGACAATGAAGGGGACGGCCATGGCGCCCCATCGATTGCTGCGGCTGTCCTCTACGACGGAGGCACTGTACTGGGCAATCCGTTTGTTGGCAAAATACATAGCGGCTACCACATAATCTGCCAGGTCTTCCGCACAGTAGCCGCTGATGTTGGTGACAGAAATCCCCTTGGCTCGAGCCGCCTGCACGTCGATCCGGTCATAGCCGCCTCCGTAGACGGCGATCCCCTTGCAGTTCTGCAGCTGATCGATGGTGGAAGCCGGCAGGGCCGCGTAGACTTGGGCCAGGATGCCGTCCGCCTTATAGCCGAATTCTTTCAGATCCTTTTCATAATCATAGGTGGAACATCTGATCTCTACCCCAGGATAGCGGGCTTCCAGACGTTCCTTTTCCATGTCATAGTCTTTCCATTCTTCGTCGATGATCCAGATCAGCATAAGTGAACCCTCCTTCTTATTTCAGGAATATGGTGGTGACAGCCGGGATATAGGTTACGGAAGCCAGTACGACCAGCAGTGCGCCGATCAATAGGATCAGTTCTTTGGACAGGGCTTCCATCTTCACTTTGGAAATGGCCGTTGCCACAAACAGGTTGATCCCATAGGGCGGGGTGCAGAAGCCAATGGCCAAGTTCATGGTCAGCATGATCCCGAAGGTGATGGGACTCATCCCGAACTTCTTGCAGATGGGGAGCAGGATGGGGGTGAGGATGATGGTGGCGGGGATGTTGTCGATGAACATGCCTACGATCAGCAGGAACAAGTTCACCATCAGCAGGATGATCACACCATTGTTGCTGATCCCGGTGATGAAGGCTGCAATCTTCAGCGGGATCTGTTCCATGGTCAGCAGGGCTGCAAAAGCCGTGGAAAGACCTACCATGAAGGTGGTGGCGCCGTTGATGACGATGGCATCTTTCAGGGATTTATAGGTGGTGGAAGCATCCAGTTCCTTGTAGACGAACCGGCCTACGATATAGGAATAGACCACCGAGACCACAGCGGCTTCCGTCGGGGTGAATTTGCCGGAATAGATCCCGCCTAGGATGATCACCGGGGACAGGATGGCCCAAATGGCATCTTTGAACGTGCGGACAATCTTTTCGAAGGAAGCCTTTTCCGTGCTTCCCCGGTAGCCTCTTTTTTTCGAGACGATGTAGCAGACAATCATCAGGGCAATCCCCATCAGGACACCGGGCAGGAAACCGGCTGTGAACAGATTGGTGATGGAAGCCCCGGAGACCACCCCGTAAATAACGAAGGGGACAGAAGGAGGGATGATGACCCCGATGGTACCGGCCGCTGCGGTCAAAGCAGCAGAAAAGGGTTTACTGTAGCCATGTTCCACCATCTGGGGGATCATGAAGGCACCAACGGCAGAAACCGTGGCTACGGCCGAACCGGAAATGGCGGCGAAGAACATGCAGACCACGATGGTGACCATGCCCAGGCCGCCGGTGATGTGGCCGATGAAACATTCAAAGAAATTCACCAGGCGTTTGGCGATCCCGCCGCCGCTCATCAAGTTCCCGGCCAGCATAAAGAAAGGAATGGCCAAAAGCGGGAAGGAATCCACCCCAGCAATGCTGTTCTGGGCAATCATCAGAGTAGGCATGGAGGTGAATTCCAGCATGGTGACCAGGGTGACCATGCCGATGGCATATCCGATGGGGACGCTGAGCATGAGAAGGATCAGGAAAAGTCCAAAGAGAAAAATCGCTTCCATGGTCTGTTACACCTCCTTGGGATCCTGGCTGCCACCGCGGAGCTTGGTATACAGGCTGTATACCAGGCGCAGGCTTAAAAAAAACGAAGCTACGGGCAGGGCCGCATAGACATAGGTCAGAGGCAGGCGCATCCCGGAGGAAAGGGTATGGCGGCAGGCCATGGACTGGCACAGATCGAAACCTTTGTAGGTCAGGAAAATGTTGAAGGCCAGCCACATGACATCCACCAGGATATCCAGGATCCGGCAGGCCTTAGGTCCAGGCAGCCAGTGGTAGATCATCTCTACCCGGATGTGCTCATGATAGGCATAGGCCAGATCGGCGCCCAGCCAGATTTGCCAGATGAATACATAGCGGGATAATTCTTCGGACCAGGAAAGGGAAGAGTTGAAGGCACCCCGCATGATGATCTGGGTGAAGATCAGCAGGGTGTTGAAAACCAGGCTGAAGATGAGCAGGCGTTCTTCCAGAAAGGTCCATTTTTCCAGGAACTTATCCATAGTCACTCCTTTCTTGCAGAAAAGGGGAAAGGGGGAAAGATGTGTTTTCCCCCTGTATCCTCAGACTTTCTTATTTGTTGTATTTTTCGCAGAGGTCGAACATGGCTTTGCCGAATTTGGCTTCATACTTATCATACATGGGCTGCAGGGCCTTCCGCATGGCTGCCTTTTGGTCTGCCGTCAGGACGTTGGTCTGGAGTTTGCCGATGGTTTCCAGATCTTTGATGGCCTTTTCGTTGTCCTTCAGTTCCATCTTCCGCTGTTCATCCACGTATTTCTTGGCTTCTTCCTGGAGGAGCTTCTGGTCATCTGCACTCAGGGATTTGAACTTGGCATCGTTGATCATGAAGGCCAGGAAGTTGTGGACGTGTTCGTCGATGCTGGAATATTTCTGGACTTCATAGAACTTGTTGGCGAAAGTCAGGGAAGGCGGGTTTTCCTGGGCTTCCACTGTTCCTTGCTGCAGGCCGGTGTACAGTTCTGTGAAGCTCATGGGAGTGGGGTTGGCTCCCAGGGTCTTGTAGTAGTCGATGAAAATCGGGCTTTCCATGACTCTCATCTTCAAACCTTTCAGGTCTTCCGGCTTTTCGATGGGTTTCACTTTGCTGGTGGTGCTCCGAGGACCATTGTAGGTGTATCCCAGGATATCGATGCCCTTGGATTTGATCTTTTCAGAGAGCTGTTTGCCCACATCTCCGTCCATGGCGGCAAAGGCGGACTTTGCATCCTTGAACAGGTAGGGCATATCCAGGATACCGAATTCATCGCTGTAGGTGGTCAGGACCGAGGTAGAAGGGAGGGCCATATCCAGGGAACCGGTGGCGACGGCTTCCATCAGCTGGACGTCTCCGCCCAGGGCACCGTTGGGATAGATCTCGATCTTCAGACGGCCTTTGGATTTTTCTTCCACGTTCTTTTTGAAGTTCAGCAGAGCTTTATGGGTGGAGCGGTCTTCCGGTTCTACGTGGCCGATCTTCAGGGTCACAGCGGAACCTTTGCTACCGCCTCCCTTATCGCTTCCACCGCCGCAGCCGGTCAGTGCTCCAATGGAAATCATTGCTGTCATCGCCAGGACAAACAGTTTGGATTTTTTCATCGTAAAGCCTCCTTTAATGAACTGGAGAATCTGCGTTTCCTACAGGATCTTTACCAGACCTGCATCTGCATCGATCTCGATGGTATCGTTTTCCTTCACTTCCTGATAAAAGGCTGGATCTACCTGATCCACCATGGGAATCTCAAAGAGGATGGCACTGGTGACCAGTACCGTATCCGGCCGCTGGACGATCATCCCTTTGGGCTGGTTGTGCTGCTTCATCAGCTGGAAGAGCCCATCAGCCTGGACCACGCTGCTGCCTTTCCCGCTGGGGAAGATCATGATCTTCCCGGCGATGCTCTTTCCTTCCAGGCTGTGTTCTTTTTCGATGACGGTCCCTGTTTTCGGATCGATCAGATAGAACATCACATCATCGGTGGAAACGATGGCCGGACCTTCTGCCTTGCCTTCAGAAATTTTATGACAGGTAAACGTCTTCATTTATTTCACCTCCCCGGTCAGGGCTGCTTCAATGCAGGTATCGAGATTGCGGATGACGAAATGGATGCCCCGCCGCTGTGGGTAGTAGGCACATTTCGGAGATTCGGTGATGCCGATCTTTCCTTTCAGGAAATGCCAGCAGGGCTGATCCGGGCAGGTATCCGGTACGATATGGGCTCCATAAGGTTCCAGCTGATCGTAAATGCCGGTGCGTTTGGCCATGGCCAGCACATGTTCTCCCGTCAGGATCCACATAGGCACTGCCAGCTTCCGGCCGTCGATCTTTTTGGCGATATACTGGCATTCGTTCAGGGTGAAATGGGGACAGCCGAACATGGCAAAATCGATGGGACGAGGTGTATCCACAGAGATTTCTTCCAGGACTTCCGCCATGTCTTCATTGGTGATGGTCACCACCCGTTCCGGATCCTTACCGCCAAAAGCCGTCTTTACATCAGGAGCTTCGGGAGTGAACCCGGGGATGTGATACATGTCATAGCAGCCGGAGGTATTCAGTTCGGCACCCAGGTTCCGCAGGGCTTCCTTAGAGATGTTCTTGGGGAGGCCGGTGAAGACAGGGATCCCGTGGCCGATCTTTTTTCCGCACATGCCCAGGATGTGGTAGTCTGCATCACAGGTCATATCGGCTTCCACATTGACCAGGATGTTCCCGTAGCGGTTTTCGTCCAGGAGCAGGCCATATTCTGGCACATAACCGGTAATGGAAGCAAATAGGGCGGAGTTGGCACCTTCCCGGTTGGAACGGGCGCCCCAGATGGCGTTGACGAAGGGGGTAGCACTGGATTCAGAGAAAGCGCAGATTTCTCCGAACAGGGGGACGTTGGTATCGATGTAGGGGGTGCAGTTGTAGCTCAATTCCGCCCCCAGGGCCCGATAGGCCTTGTCGGTCCGCTCCATCATGGCGTAGTCATCGTCAGTGACGGTTCCCAGGGCTTTGAAGTAGCTGAGGCAGAAGCCGGGATTGACCGTAGGACGGACTCGGCATTTGGCACCTAGGCCGACCATTTTCTCTGCCAGCCACAGATCCGCATCCTGGTTGCTCAGGGCCACATGGGACCGGGTGATGGGGACCATCCGTTTGGCACCGAAAGATTCCCCGATGGCAACTTGGACTTTCATAGCCAGCTGGGCTCCCTGTCCATACTTGCCCTCCAACAGATCTTTTTGATCCTGCGTTAATTCCATGGATTTTTCCCTCCCTTGACATGTTTCTAGTATACAGGTTGTATGCAACTTCCAGAATCAATATACCGAAAAATCGAAGAGAATGCAATAATGTACGTGATTAATTTATTTAATACGCAAAGTCAATGGATTTATATGAATAAATTGTAAAAAAAATAATAAAAATAAAACTATACATGAACTATAGGAAAGGAAAACATAAATAAAATTCGGTAAAAGTAGGACGAAAAACAGCACGAAAAACGTGTAAAGTCTATTATCTTTCACCTTGTAAAAGAAAGCATGTGCATAAATCTTGAAAATCCATACATTTTTTGCTGGAAAAATACCAAAAAAATTAAAAGAATTCTGAAGAATATAAAATACAGTATACCAAGTCCAAAGTCGGAGTAAAAGAACTTAATTTTCTAGAGAAAATGCGCTACAATAAAAAACAGGGGAGGTGGGAAGAATGCCATCATTATGGAAGTTGTTCGTGGTTTTTGCCCGGATCGGGGGTGTGACCTTTGGGGGAGGGATGGCCATGCTGCCCATCCTGCAGTCGGATATCGTGGAACGGTACCATTGGGCCACGGAAGAAGAATTGACGGATTATTATGCGGTGGGGCAGTGCACCCCTGGCATCATTGCGGTCAACGTGGCCACCTTCATCGGATACAAGGAAAGGGGAATCATCGGAGGCATCGTGGCCACCCTGGGTGTGGTGTTCCCTTCTCTGGTGATCATTTCGATCCTGGCGGCAGGGCTGGCCAATCTGGCAGATTATCCAGCGGTGAAAGATGCTTTTGCCGGGATCCGGGTGTGCGTGTGCATCCTGATCTTCAATGCTGTTTCCAAACTGGCTCGGAGCGCCATCGTGGATTGGCTGACCATCGGAGTATTCCTGGTGGTCCTGGGCATTAACCTGTTCACCGATGTTTCTCCTGTGATACTGGTCATTTTTGCCGGTATGGTAGGACTGTGGGGAAAATTAGGACTGAAAAAATAAAGAGGTTGTTGCGTTTGCAACAACCTCTTTATTTTTACTGATCCTGTTCAACCACCTTGTCCACAATGCTGTTCAAAGCTTTGCGGCTGGCTTCACTGATGTTTTCCAGGGGATTCCCTGCATCTTCGGCAGCCACCACTTGGGGATCGATGGGGATCCGGCCCAGGAAGGGCAGCCCTTTTTCTTCTGCCAGGGCTTTGCCGCCGCCGGCTTTGAAGATATCCACTTCCTGGCCGCAGTGGGGGCAGACGAACCCGCTCATGTTCTCGATGATGCCCCGGACCGGGATATGGCCAAGCTGGCAGAAACTCAGGGATTTCCGCACATCGGCCAGGGCCACCTTCTGGGGAGTGGTCACGATGATGGCTTCCGCATCTTTGATGGTCTGGACTACGGTCAGAGGTTCATCTCCAGTGCCCGGAGGACAGTCGATGATCAGGTAGTCCAGGGGGTCCCATTTGGTATCGCTCATGAACTGCCGGATGGCACCCACTTTCAGGGGTCCCCGCCAGATCAGGGCGTCGTCCTGCTGGGCCAGGAAACCCTGGGCGGACAAAAATTCCAGATGGTCGCTGTAACGGAAGGGGACCAGCTTTTCTCCTTCCACCTGGACATGCTTGTCCATATAGCCCAGCATACCGGCCACACTGGGGCCGTGGAGGTCCACATCCATCAGGCCTACCTGATAGCCCCGTTCACTGAGGAGCAGGGCCAGATCCACGGAAACCGTGCTCTTGCCTACACCGCCTTTGCCACTCATGACGACGATCTTATGTTTGACATGCTGCAGGAAATCGGCAATGGCCGCATCCTGCGGATTCTGCTTCGGATTGGATTCGCAGCCGGAGCAGTGGGAATGATCGCAGTGATCACATTCGCTCATTGAAAAAACCTCCCTCAAGGTAAACAGATATCAACCTTTCCCTATTATAGGAAAAAATCCAACTGGATGCAATCGGGTTACATTATCGTAAGAAGTCAGAAACGGCCCTGACGGGCCTTGAGATGTCAGACGTCAGCTTTGTTCGATTTAGATGCAGGTCCAATCTGCTTGTCGCAGGGTAAGCTGATAGCTGACTTCTGAAAGGCCCGAAGGGCCGGTCTGACGTCTTTACCCACTTCGTCACTCTTTCTTTTCAAACTTCCACTGACTTGCAAGTCAAAAACAGTGTATAATAAGAAAGAGAAAAATCCGGGTGCCTCGGTACCCATAAGGAGTGAAGGATATGCAGTGGAAAAAAACAGCAGCAGTGGCCCTTTTGGCTGCCCTTTGTGCCGTGCCGGGCTATGCGGCGGAACGGCCGAAACTGGCTGACGGAGAACTTTTTGTCTCAGAACGGGTGGTGAAGGACGGCAAAGTCATTTATCAGGCCGCCGATGCCCATACCGATTGGGAACATGACAGCGAAAAGGCGGTTCCCGGCCTGGTCTGCACCGCATTCATCCCTCCCAAAGCAGGACAGGATGCCCCGGAACTTGCCAGCATCAAGAAGCTGACCACCCAGCAGGAAAAAGTCCTCCAGGCCCGGCGCCGGTATTCCGGTGCATCCTATGCCAACAAACTGGTGCTCTATGCGGCCATGGATACCAATGGACAGAACGGGAAAATGGCCATCACCAAGGCAGAACTGTTCGGCCGTCTGCTGAATGTGACCGTGGCGATCCAGGATCCTTCCGGGGTCCAGGATGACGGCAGCGAAGCCCTCAGCGAAGAACATGTAGTGACCATCCCAGAAAAGAAGCTGCCCCGTTTCGGAAACCTCCGGGTGCGCTTTGCTGATACCACGGGCCATGCCCTGGAAGATTTGGATGTAGTGTTGGATAGATAGCACGACCCTGTAACTATCGATACATATTTTCGTTTCAATGACAGGAAAATCATTTCTCCATTGACGGATTTTGTAAACAGGAGTATTATATACGCATTCCAATGTATAAAGGCGGTTTGAATATGACTCTTTCCACAATGAACTGGGGAACTGCATATGGCTTCTATTTTACCCAGAGCTATTATTTTGGCTTTGGTTATTTTGGCTGCCATGAACTGCATGCTTATCCCACCGTGAAGAGAGACTGATGCTCCGGATCCCCGGAGGTTCCCATTGAACCGTAAAGCAGACTCCTTGCGAGTCTGCTTTTTTTGTGCAGAGGGCGTTGGTAAAAGTAGAATGGTAGGAAAGAAGAACAGGAGGAAACAACATGATCATCGTAATGAAGAAAGGTGCACCCAAGGAAGCGTCTGAAAAACTGAGAAAGAGCCTGGAACAGAGAGGCTTCACCATCCATGACAGCATCGGGGAGAACCAGGAAGTCCTGGGCATCGTAGGGGATACCAGCATATTGGATCCGGAAGATTTCATGGTGAATGAATGGGTGGACAAGGCCATGCGGGTCCAGGAACCTTTCAAACGGGCCAACCGGATGTTCCATCCGGATGATTCCATCATCGACGTCAGCGGGGTGAAAGTGGGCGGCAAAAAGCTGGTGGTCATTGCCGGTCCCTGTTCGGTGGAAGGCCAGCAGCAGATGGACACCATTGCCGCCTCTGTGAAACAGAGCGGAGCAGCCATGCTTCGGGGCGGGGCGTTCAAACCCCGTACTTCTCCTTACTCCTTCCAGGGGTTGGGCGACAAGGGGCTGGACATGATCCGCCAGGCAGGGAATGCCAACCATCTGCCCATTGTGACGGAGATCATGTCTGCGGACAAGATCGATGAATTTGTGGAAAAAGTGGACTTGATCCAGGTGGGGGCCCGGAATATGCAGAACTTCACCCTGCTGAAAGAACTGGGAAAACTGAAGAAACCCATCCTCCTGAAGCGGGGACTGTCCGCCACCATCGAAGAATGGCTCATGAGCGCGGAATACATTATGTCGGAAGGCAATGAGAACGTCATCCTCTGTGAACGGGGCATCCGGACCTTTGAAACTTATACCCGGAACACCCTGGATCTTTCTGCCGTACAGGCGGTGAAGCGGCTGAGCCATCTGCCGGTGATCGTGGATCCCAGCCATGCTACCGGAAAGGCCTGGATGGTGCCCACCATGTCCAAAGCGGCCATTGCAGCAGGAGCGGACGGTCTGATCATCGAGACCCACAACGATCCCCAACACGCCTGGTGTGACGGGGCCCAGAGCCTTTCCCTGCCGGATTTTGACAAACTGATGCAGGACCTGCGGATCCTGGCCCCGGCTGTTGGACGGGAACTGTAAGGACGGAAACAGGAAGGAAATGGCAATGAAGAAACTGCAGGACACGGTAGTTGCAATTGTAGGGCTGGGGCTGATCGGCGGGTCTTACGCCAAGGCCCTGAAGAGCCAGAAGGTAAAACGGATCATCGGGATGGACCGGAACCATATCGTCTCTCTCATGGCCAAGGATGAAGGCTATGTGACGGAACTGGCGGACGGGAACCCGGAACTCCTCCGGGAAGCGGATGTGATCATCTGCTGCATGTATCCCAGCGCCTTTGTCCCCTTTGTCCGGGAACATGTCCAGTATTTCAAGCCGGATGTGCTCCTCACCGATGTGATGGGGATCAAGGGGAGCATCCCCGACCAAGTGGACGCACTCCTGGGGCGGTCTATGGATTTCGTCCCTACCCATCCCATGGCGGGCCGGGAGGGCAAGGGCTACAGCCAGAGCACTTCCCAGATTTTCCAGGGGGCCAATTTCATCTTGATCCGCCGGGCAAACAACCTGCCGGACCATGAAGCCTGGCTGCGGAATATGGCCTATGAGCTGGGCTGTGCCCGGGTGGTGGAACTGACCGTGGAAGAGCATGACAGCATCATTGCCTATACCAGTGATCTGCCCCATGTGATGGCGGTATCCTTGATCAACAGCGATTCCATGCAGGAAAATACCAAGTACTTCGTGGCCGGCTCCTTCCGGGATGCCACCCGGGTGGCGGACATCAATGCGGCCCTGTGGAGCGATCTTTTCCTCCTGAACAAAGGACCGGTGCTCCGGGAAATCAACAAATTGGAGCTGCAGCTGGAGCACTGGAAGAGCGCCCTCCAGCAGGATGACCGAGAAGAACTGGAACAGATGATGGAGCAGGCCAAAAAGAAAAGAAGGGACATGTTCTATGGAAAAAATCTTCGTTGATCTGGGAGAAAAATCCTATACCATTGAAATTGCCGCCCATTCCTGGGCTGCCATGGGGAAAAAGGTCCGTGCCCTGTCTAAGGCGGACAAGGCGGCCATCCTTACGGACCGGACCGTTGACGGGCTCTATGGAAACAGCCTGGAACAGCAGCTCCGGGAACAGGGGTTTGCCGTCCGTCGGCTGGTGATGGAAGCCGGGGAAGACCATAAGAACCTGGAAACCTTCGGTCGCATGGTCCGGGCCTGTGCCGATTTCGGCATGACCCGCAGCGACTTGGTGATTACCCTGGGGGGCGGCGTCCCTGGGGATCTGGGAGGCTTTGTGGCGGCCAGCTTCCTCCGGGGAGTGGATTTCATCCAGATCCCGACTACCCTCCTGGCTCAGATCGACAGCAGTGTAGGGGGCAAGGTGGCTGTGGACCTGCCGGAAGGGAAAAACCTGGTAGGCGCCTTCTATCAGCCCAAAGGGGTCCTGATGGATCCAGAACTTCTCCGGAGCCTGGACCGGCGGTATCTCCACGACGGGCTGGCGGAAGTGATCAAATGTGCCGCTTTCGGCAATCCGGATTTGTTTGCCCGGCTGGAGCAGTTCCAGGGAGACGAAGACATCTTGGCTCATGCAGCCGAGATCAGCGCGGCCTGCTGCCGATTGAAAGTGAAGGTGGTGGAAGAAGACGAACGGGATGTGGGGGCTCGAATGGTGCTGAATTTCGGCCATACCATCGGCCATGCAGTGGAACGGTACTACCATTATGAGAAATACACCCATGGGGAAGGAGTGGCCATCGGCATGGTGAGGCTGACCCGGAACACGGAAAAGATGGGGCTGACCCAACCGGGCACGGCGGACCGGATCCAGCATTTGCTGGAAAGATACCAGATCCCTACGGAAGACTCCATCAGTGACCAGGACGTACTGGCGGGGATTGCTATGGACAAGAAGAAACGGGGGAACCAGATTACCTTGATCATTGTCCCGGAAATCGGGAAGCACCTGCTGAAAAAAGTGGCCTTTGCAGATCTGGAACCCTATGTGAAAGGATGGAATCATGACCACGTTGCGCATTGAGCCGGGCTCTCTCTCCGGAACGCTCCGGGTACCTTCTTCCAAAAGCATGGGCCACAGGGCCCTGATCTGTGCGGCCCTGGCCCAGGGAAAGAGCCAGGTAGAAGAAGTGAGCCTCAGCAAAGATATTTTGGCTACTTGTGACTGCCTCCGGCAGCTGGGGGCGGAGATCTCTTCTCAGGAGGAAACCGATGGCCGTACTGGTTTTGCCGTGGAGGGATGCCGTCCCCATCAGGCGGGAACAGTCCTGGACTGCGGGGAATCCGGGTCCACCCTTCGTTTCCTGATTCCCCTGGCAGCGGTCTCCGGGGAAACCTTCACGTTCATCGGCTCTGGGAAGCTGGGCAGCCGGCCTTTGGACCCCTATGAAGCCATTTTCCGGGAACAGGGACTGTTGTTCCAAAAAGGGAGCGATACGGACAATTTCCCTCTGAAAGTCCGGGGCCCTCTCCGTCCGGGGAAATTTACCTTGCCTGGCGATGTGAGCAGCCAGTTCATCAGCGGGCTGTTCTTTGCCCTGCCCTTGCTGGACGGGGATTCCACCCTGGAAATCACCGGGAAGCTGGAAAGCCAGAGCTACATCGCTTTGACCCTTTCCGCTTTGCAAAAGTACGGCATCCGGATCAAACACGAAAACTATCGATGGTATCGGATCCTTGGGAACCAGCAGTACCAGCCTCGGCAGGGCGCTGTGGAAGGGGATTATTCCCAGGCGGCCTTCTGGCTCACCGCTGGGATGCTGGGGCGGACCATCAACTTATTGGGGATGGATCCTGACTCTCTCCAGGGGGACAGGGCCATCATCCCCATCCTCCAGCGGATGGGGGGACAGGTGGTCTTTGAAGGAGAAAAACTGGTGAGCCGGCCGGCGGTGCCTTTGGGTACTACCATCGACGGGGGGGACTGTCCGGATATCATCCCGGTATTGACGGTGGCAGCTGCCCTCAGCCAGGGCCATACGGAAATCATCCACGCCGAACGGCTGCGGCTGAAAGAATGTGACCGGCTGCAGGCCATGACCACGGAATTGAACAAGCTGGGTGCCAAGATCACTGAACGGCCGGATGGCCTGTCCATCGATGGGGTGGTGGAACTGGGCGGAGGCACCGTGGAATGCTGGAACGACCATCGGATCGCCATGAGCCTGGCCGTGGCCAGCATCCTGTGCCGGGAACCGCTGACCTTGGTGGGAGCCGAGTGTGTGGCCAAATCCTATCCGGATTTCTGGGAGGATTTTGCAGCGTTAGGAGGACATTATGAGCAGTGTGATGGGTGAGCAGATCAAGCTGACCATTTTTGGAGAATCCCATGGACCTTCCATCGGGGTGGTGATCGACGGGCTGCCGGCAGGCATCGAATTGGACCAGGAAGCCATTGCCCGGGAAATGAAACGGCGGGCCCCCGGCAACAGCAAACTGGCTACGCCCCGGAAGGAAAGCGACAGTGTCAGCATCGAAAGCGGCTTTTTCAACGGCCGGACTACGGGCATGGCCCTCTGTGCCCGGATCCCCAACAGCAATGCCCATTCCAAAGATTACAGCAAGATGAAAGAAATCATGCGGCCGGGCCATGGGGATTATCCGGGCTATGTGAAGTTCCACGGCTGCAATGACTATCGGGGCGGGGGCAGCTTTTCCGGCAGGCTCACAGCCCCTCTGGTCTTTGCC
>OGYQ01000652.1_pt1 | contig 30453 bp, 40 predicted proteins | sample 1576641 | NCBI WGS metagenome assembly OGYQ01 (sample SAMEA3541476, study PRJEB24748) | human gut metagenome | biome: human gut; feature: human-associated habitat; material: faeces | place: China | collected 2012 | reverse complement strand
TACCCAGAAGACAGTAGATGCACTGTCCAGACTGGAAATGCCGGCTGGTGTTTACATCGACATCAAGATGAAAAACAAATAAAAACCAGCACATTGATTAAGAAAGCAATGGATTGATATAGAAGCAACACGATGCATGGCGTTCGGATCCCCGAACAGCTATCCATTCTCAAGGAATCAACATCCCGGAACGGGTCATAGTGTTCCACTTATATCAACTGTATGCTAGAATGAACATCCTTATGAGATGTTCCGCTGTAGAGAAAACAGGAGGTAAAAGGAATGAAGAAAGCAATCTTAGCTACAAAAGTCGGAATGACTCAGATCTTCGACGAAAGCGGCGCATTAATCCCTGTAACTGTACTGCAGGCAGGTCCGTGTGTCGTAACACAGGTTAAGACCGTTGATAATGACGGTTACAGCGCAGTTCAGGTAGGCTTCGGCGACAAGAGAGAGAAACTGGTGAACAAGCCGCTGAAAGGCCATTTTGAGAAGGCAGGAGTTTCCTGCAAGAGATACCTCAAAGAGTTCAAATTTGAGGATGCTGAAAACTATGTATTAGGACAGGAAATCAAAGCTGATATCTTTGCAGCAGGCGACAAGATCGACGCAACTGCTATCTCCAAAGGTAAAGGCTTCCAGGGTGCCATCAAGAGACATGGACAGTCCAGAGGACCTATGGCTCACGGTTCCAAATATCATCGTCATGCAGGTTCCAATGGTGCTTGTTCTGATCCGAGCAAGGTATTCAAAGGAAAACACATGCCAGGTCATATGGGAAGCGAGCAGGTAACTGTTCAGAATCTTGAGATCGTACGCGTAGATACAGAGAATAACTTACTGTTAGTTAAAGGTGCTGTTCCAGGACCTAAGAAATCCTTGGTTACAATCAAAGAGACAGTAAAGTCCTTATAATAAGAAAGGAGGAGCACACAAATGGCAAACGTAACTGTTTATAATATGGAAGGCAATGAAGTTGGAACAATGGAGCTGAACGATGCAGTATTTGGCGTTGAGATCAATGAGCATCTTGTTCATCTTGCAGTTGTTCGTCAGCTTGCAAATAAACGCCAGGGTACTCAGAAAGCGAAAACTCGCTCTGAAGTAAGCGGCGGCGGAAGAAAACCGTGGAGACAGAAAGGAACCGGTCATGCAAGACAGGGATCCATCCGTGCTGCACAGTGGACAGGCGGCGGAATTATTTTCGCACCGACTCCAAGAGATTATGAAGTGAAAATGAACAAGAAAGAAAGAAGAGCAGCTCTTAAATCCGCTCTGACTTCCAAAGTTCAGGACAATAAATTCGTAGTTGTTGACAGCCTTGCAATTGCTGAAGCTAAGACAAAAGAAATGCAGAAGGTTCTTACAAACCTGAAAGCAGAGAAAGCTCTTATCGTAACAGCAGAGGAAGATAAGAACGTAATCCTTTCCGCAAGAAACATCGAGAACGTACAGACAGTAGCAGCTAACGGCATCAACGTATATGATGTTATGAGCCACGGTACTGTAGTAGTAACTAAAGACGCTGTAGCATCCATCGAGGAGGTATACGCATAATGGCTGATATTAAATATTATGACGTGATCAAAAGACCAGTGATCACTGAAAAATCCATGGCTGCTATGGGTGAGAAGAAATACACTTTCCTTGTTCATCCGGAAGCAAACAAAGCTCAGATCAAAGAAGCTGTTGAGAAAATGTTCGATGGAACAAAAGTTAAGAGCGTAAATACCATGAATCTTGATGGTAAGAAAAAACGCCGTGGAATGGTAGTTGGAAAAACTGCTAAATCCAAAAAAGCTATCGTTGCCCTTACAGAGGACAGCAAGGACATCGAGATCTTCGAAGGCCTTTAATTGATAGCACTTTATACGCATTCAAAAGCGTGAGAACAAATTTGAAAGGAGAAAAGAAATGGGAATCAAAAGTTATAACCCATATACACCGTCTAGAAGACATATGACTGGTTCCGACTTCTCTGAGATCACTAAGACTACACCAGAGAAATCCCTTACCGTGTCCTTAAAGAAAACTGCTGGACGCAACAACCAGGGTAAGATCACTGTAAGACACCACGGAGGCGGAAGCAGAAGAAAATATAGAATCATCGACTTCAAGAGAAGAAAAGATGGAATCCCGGCAGTAGTGAAATCTATTGAGTACGATCCAAACAGAACAGCTAATATCGCTCTTATCTGCTATGCAGACGGCGAGAAAGCATACATTCTTGCTCCAGAAGGACTTAAAGTTGGACAGAAAGTTATGAACGGACCGGAAGCTGAAATCCGTGTAGGTAACTGCTTACCGTTAGAGCTTATCCCGGTTGGTACTATGGTTCATAACATCGAGCTTCATCCTGGAAAGGGCGGCCAGATGGTTCGTTCCGCAGGAAACGGCGCTCAGCTTATGGCTAAAGAAGGCAAGTACGCTACACTTCGTCTCCCATCTGGTGAGATGAGAATGGTTCCGATCATCTGCCGTGCAACAGTAGGTATCATCGGAAACGGCGATCACAACCTGATTAACATCGGTAAAGCTGGTCGTAAGCGTCACATGGGAATCAGACCTACAGTTCGCGGTTCTGTCATGAACCCGAATGACCATCCACATGGTGGTGGAGAGGGCCGCGCTCCGGTTGGACGTCCAGGTCCGTGTACACCTTGGGGCAAACCTGCTCTTGGTCTGAAGACAAGAAAGAAAAACAAAGCGTCCAACAAGCTCATCGTAAGAAGACGCGATGGAAAAGCTTTAAGCAAATAATAAGGAGGATTAAGAATGTCTCGTTCACTGAAAAAAGGACCTTTTGCAGATCAGAGCTTACTTAAAAAAGTAGACGCATTAAACGCTGCAAATGATAAATCCGTAATCAAAACTTGGTCTCGCCGTTCCACAATCTTCCCGTCTTTTGTTGGACATACAATCGCTGTCCATGACGGAAGAAAACATGTGCCGGTATATATTACTGAGGATATGGTTGGTCACAAACTTGGTGAGTTTGTTGCTACCAGAACCTACAGAGGACACGGAAAAGACGAAAAGAAATCCGGTGTTCGCTAGTTAGAATTTTTCACCAGGCTGCCTGATCCGCAAGGAGCGGTTCGGGCATGCGCGGTGTTTCCCTGAATATTGAATATGACGAAAGGAGGCACTTTAAAATGGCAAAAGGACATAGAAGCCAGATTAAGAGAGCCAGAAATGAGAATAATAGAGAGACAAGACCGTCTGCAAAATTATCTTATGCAAGAATTTCTGTTCAGAAAGCCTGCTACGTTTTAGATGCAATCCGTGGCAAAGATGTGCAGACAGCACTTGGTATCCTGACATACAACCCAAGATACGCTTCCAGCGTAATCAAAAAGTTACTGGAATCAGCTATTGCTAACGCTGAGAATAATAACGGAATGAACGCAGACAATCTCGTAGTTGCAGCCTGCTATGCAAATAAAGGACCTACAATGAAGAGAATCCAGCCAAGAGCACAGGGTAGAGCTTACAGAATCGAGAAGAGAACAAGCCATATTACCATCGTGCTGGATGAGAAATAAGGAGGATAAGCATGGGACAGAAAGTTAACCCACATGGCCTTAGAGTCGGTGTTATCAAGGATTGGGATTCAAGATGGTATGCAGAGAGCGATTTCGCAGACTATCTGGTTGAGGATTACAACATCAGAACATTCCTTAAAAAGAAATTATACAGCGCAGGTGTTTCCAAAATCGAGATCGAGAGAGCATCTGACAGAGTAAAAGTTATCATCTACACAGCAAAACCTGGTATCGTAATCGGTAAAGGCGGCGCAGAGATCGAGAAAGTAAAAGCTGAACTTGCTAAATATACAGACAAGAAGCTTATCGTTGATATTAAAGAAGTTAAGAGACCAGACAGAGATGCTCAGCTTGTTGCAGAGAACATCGCTCTTCAGCTGGAGAACCGTATCTCCTTCAGACGTGCTATGAAATCTACAATGCAGCGTACAATGAAATCCGGTGCTAAGGGAATCAAAACATCCGTATCCGGACGTCTTGGCGGAGCTGATATGGCTCGTACAGAGTTCTACAGCGATGGAACTATCCCGCTTCAGACACTTCGTGCAGATATCGATTATGGTTTCGCAGAAGCAGACACCACATATGGCAAAGTTGGTGTAAAGGCATGGATCTACAATGGTGAGATTCTTCCAACAAAAGGAACTAAGGAAGGGAGCGATAAATAATGTTAATGCCAAAAAGAGTTAAACGTCGTAAACAATTCCGTGGCTCCATGAGAGGAAAAGCCCTTAGAGGTAATCAGATCAATTATGGTGAATTCGGTCTTGTTGCTACCGAGCCTTGCTGGATCAGATCTAATCAGATCGAGGCAGCCCGTGTTGCTATGACCCGTTATATCAAACGTGGTGGTAAGGTTTGGATCAAGATTTTCCCAGATAAACCAGTAACAGCAAAACCAGCAGAAACTCGTATGGGTTCCGGAAAAGGTGCCCTGGAATACTGGGTAGCAGTTGTTAAACCAGGACGTGTTATGTTTGAGATCGCAGGCGTTTCTGAAGAAATCGCTCGTGAGGCATTACGTCTTGCAATGCACAAGTTACCATGTAAATGCAAAATAGTTTCTCGTGCAGAGTTAGAAGGCGGTGATAACAGTGAAAATTAATAAATTCGTAGAAGATTTACAGGCAAAATCAGCTGCAGAATTAAACGACGAATTAGTAGCTGCTAAGAAAGAACTTTTCAATCTGAGATTTCAGAATGCAACCAATCAATTAGACAATACAGGACGAATCAAAGAGGTTCGCAGAAATATTGCCAGAATCCAGACAGTGATCACTGCGAAAGCTAACGCTTCCAAATAGTGAATTTAGGAGGACATAATCGTGGAAAGAAATCTGAGAAAAACCCGCGTGGGTAAGGTTGTCAGCAATAAGATGGACAAGACCATCGTAGTTGCAATTGAAGACCATGTAAAACATCCTCTTTACAAGAAAATCGTGAAGAGAACATATAAATTAAAAGCTCATGATGAAAACAATGAGTGCAACATCGGTGATACCGTAAAGGTTATGGAGACCAGACCGCTGTCCAAGGACAAGAGATGGAGACTGGTTGAAGTTGTAGAGAGAGTTAAATAAGGAGGATAACCAGTATGATTCAGCAGGAAACAAGACTGAAAGTTGCCGACAACACTGGTGCAAAAGAAATCCTTTGTATCCGTGTTATGGGTGGCTCTACAAGAAGATATGCAAACATTGGCGATACAATCGTTGCTACTGTTAAAGATGCAACACCAGGCGGCGTTGTTAAAAAAGGTGACGTAGTAAAGGCTGTTGTAGTTAGATCCAAAAAAGGCGCTCGTCGTAAAGACGGATCCTATATCCGTTTCGATGAAAATGCTGCCGTAATCATTAAAGACGACTTAACTCCGAGAGGAACACGTATCTTTGGACCAGTTGCCAGAGAGCTTCGTGAGAAGAAATTCATGAAGATCGTTTCCTTAGCTCCGGAAGTATTATAGGAGGGTGCCTAATGTCAGCTATGAAGATTAAAAAAGGTGATACTGTTACAGTAATCGCTGGTAAAGATAAAGGCAAAGAAGGCAAAGTCCTTGCCGTTAACGTAAAAGACAATACCGTATTAGTAGAGAACGTTAATATGGTTACAAAACACACCAAACCATCCGCTGCAAACCAGAATGGTGGAATCGTTACAAAAGAAGCTCCGCTTCACATCTCCAACGTAATGCTTATGGCAGACGGAAAAGCTACAAGAGTCGGCTTTAAGATGGATGGAGACAAAAAAGTCCGCGTTGCTAAGGCAACAGGTAAGGTTATCGATTAATTGAGAGAGGAGGCAGACATAAGTGAGTAGATTAAAAGAACTTTACACTAATGAGATCATGGATGCCATGACCAAGAAATTCGGATATAAAAACGTTATGGAAGTGCCAAAACTCGACAAGATCGTAATTAACATGGGTGTTGGTGAGGCCAAAGAAAACGCTAAGCTTCTTGACGCTGCTATCGCAGATATGGAGCTGATCACAGGACAGAAAGCAATTGCTACAAAGGCAAAGAAATCTGTCGCTAACTTCAAAATCAGAGAGGGAATGCCGATCGGATGTAAAGTAACATTAAGAGGCGAGAAGATGTATGAGTTCGCTGATCGTCTGATCAACCTGGCACTTCCACGTGTACGTGACTTCCGCGGCGTTAATCCTAACGCTTTCGACGGAAGAGGAAACTATGCTCTTGGTATCAAAGAGCAGCTGATCTTCCCAGAAGTTGAGTACGATAAAGTTGACAAAGTAAGAGGTATGGACATTATCTTCGTTACAACAGCAAAAACTGATGAGGAAGCTCGTGAGTTACTGAAGCTGTTCAACATGCCTTTTGCGAAATAAGTAGAGGAACATTCCAAAGTTGACCGCCGGCTTCTTGCCGGGGTCAGCAGATCTGATATAGGAGGAACGATTCATGGCTAAGACAGCAATGAAAATCAAACAGCAGCGTCCAGCTAAGTTCTCCACAAGAGAGTACAGCCGCTGCAGAATTTGTGGACGTCCACATGCATACTTAAGAAAATACGGAATCTGCAGAATCTGCTTCCGTGAGTTAGCTTACAAAGGACAGATCCCGGGAGTTAAGAAAGCTTCCTGGTAAGCCGCTATTACAGGTAACACATAAATTTATTATATACACTATGACATGTAAAGTCTGAATATGAGGAGGAAACTAACATGACAATGAGCGATCCAATCGCAGATATGCTTACAAGAATCCGTAATGCAAACACTGCAAAACATGACACAGTAGATGTTCCGGCATCCAAAATGAAAATTGCAATTGCTAACATCCTTGTTGATGAGGGATACATTGCAAAATATGATTTAGTTGAAGATGGTGTTGCAAAAAACATCCATATCACACTGAAATATGGCGAAGACAAAAACGAGAAGATCATCACAGGTTTAAAGAGAATCTCTAAACCAGGTCTTCGTGTTTATGCTGGCAAGGATGAGCTTCCGAAGGTTCTTGGAGGACTTGGAATCGCAATCCTTTCCACTAATAAAGGTGTTATCACCGACAAAGAAGCTCGTAAACTTCAGGTAGGCGGCGAGGTTCTTGCATTTGTATGGTAAGCCTTTGGCCCCATATATTCAAGAAGTAGACGAAACACTGAAAACAGAGAGGTTCCAGTAACCTCTCCGATAATCTAAGTAAGGAGGACACATAGTATGTCACGTATCGGTAGACTTCCGGTTGCTATCCCGGCAGGAGTTGAAGTATCTGTTGCAGAAGGAAACGTAGTAACCGTAAAAGGACCAAAAGGAACACTTGAAAGAGCGCTTCCAACAGAAATGGAAATCAAAGTTGAAGATGGTCATGTAGTTGTTGCAAGACCAAACGACTTAAAGAAAATGAAAGCCCTTCACGGCTTAACCAGAAGCCTTATCCACAACATGGTTGTTGGTGTAAGCGAAGGTTATACAAAGACACTTGAAGTTAACGGTGTTGGTTACAGAGCAGCTAAGCAGGGTAAGAAGCTTACTTTAAACCTTGGATATTCTCACCCGGTAGAAATGGAAGATCCGGAAGGTATTGAGACCAAAGTTGACGGTAACAAGATTATCGTTTCCGGTATCAGCAAGGAAAAAGTTGGACAGTTTGCGGCTGAAATCAGAGATAAGAGAAGACCTGAGCCATATAAGGGCAAGGGAATCAAATATGAGACTGAGGTTATCAGACGTAAAGTTGGTAAGACTGGTAAGAAATAATTAAGGAGAGTGAGAAAATGGTTAATAAAGCATCTAGAGCGGAAATTCGCGAGAAAAAGCATAGAAGATTACGTCATCATTTAAATGGCACTGCAACAACTCCGCGTCTTGCAGTATTTCGTTCCAATAAACACATTTATGCACAGATTATCGATGACACCGTTGGAAAGACTTTAGTATCTGCTTCTACTCTTCAGAAAGACGTAAAAGCACAGCTTGAGAACACCGACGATGTTGCAGCAGCAGCATATCTTGGCACTGTAATCGGTAAGAAGGCAGTGGAAGCCGGCATCGAGGAAGTTGTTTTTGACAGAGGCGGATACATTTACCACGGTAAAGTAAAAGCACTGGCAGATGCAGCAAGAGAAGCTGGACTGAAATTCTAATAAGGAGGAGCGAAACACATGAAACGTAATCTTATTGATGCTAGTCAGTTAGAGTTAGAAGATAAAGTAGTATCAATCAAGCGTGTTACCAAGGTTGTTAAAGGTGGTCGTAACTTCCGTTTCACAGCTTTAGTTGTTGTAGGTGACGGCAATGGACACGTTGGTGCAGGACTTGGAAAGGCAGCCGAGATTCCGGAAGCAATCCGCAAAGGAAAAGAGGACGCTATTAAGAAATTAGTAACCGTAGCAAGAGATGAGAATGGTTCCATCACACATGACTTCGTAGGTTCTTACGGAAGCGCTTCCATGCTTCTTAAGAGAGCTCCGGAAGGTACTGGAGTTATCGCCGGCGGCCCGGCTCGTGCCGTTATCGAGTTAGCTGGTATCAAAAACATCCGTACAAAATGTATGGGATCCAGAAATAAGCAGAATGTTGTTCTTGCAACCATCGAAGGCTTAAGACAGTTAAAAACTCCGGAAGAAGTTGCAAAACTTCGTGGAAAATCTGTTGATGAGATTCTGGCTTAAGGAGGAATATTAAAATGGCAAATACATTAAAAGTTACTTTAGTAAAATCTCCGATTGGCGCAGTTCCGAAGCACAAACTTACTGTTAAGGCAATGGGTCTTACCAAAATGCACAAAACAGTTGAAATGCCAGACAATGCGGCAACAAGAGGAATGATTCAGCAGGTACAGCACCTGGTAAAAGTAGAAGAAGCATAATTACAAAAAGGAGGTGCCATAATGGAATTATCAAACTTAAGACCAGCAGAGGGTTCTAAGCACAGCGATAACTTCAGAAGAGGCCGTGGACATGGTTCAGGAAACGGCAAAACAGCCGGTAAAGGCCATAAAGGACAGTTAGCACGTTCCGGACACAAGAAACCGGGATTTGAAGGTGGACAGATGCCTTTATACAGACGTCTTCCTAAGAGAGGATTCACAAACAGAAACTCTAAAGAGATCATTGCTATCAATGTTGATGTTCTGAATCGTTTTGAGGACGGTGCAGAGGTAACAGTTGAGAGCTTACTCGCAAGCAGCGCTATTTCCAAAGCCGGCGACGGTGTTAAGATCCTTGGAAACGGCGAACTTACCAAGAAGCTTACAGTTAAGGTTAACGCTGTAAGTGAAACTGCAAAAGAGAAAATCGAAGCAGCAGGTGGTACAGTAGAGCTGATCTAATAGAGGTGATCAAATGTTTGAAACTCTCAAAAACGTTTTCAGAGTAAAAGAGATGAGACGTAAACTCCTCTATGTTATATGGATGATTCTTGTCATCCGTATTGGATCACAGCTTCCGGTTCCGGGAGTAGACAGCGATTTCTTTAAAGAGTGGTTTGCAAAAAACACCGGTGACGCATTTAACTTCTTTGATGCGTTCACCGGAGGCTCATTTACCCAGATGTCAATCTTTGCATTGAACATCACGCCATACATTACATCATCCATTATCATGCAGCTTCTTACCATTGCCATTCCGGCACTGGAAGAGATGCAGAGAGATGGAGAAGAGGGCAGAAAGAAAATTACTGCCATTACCCGTTATGTAACTGTTGGTCTTGCGTTGTTTGAGTCAGTAGCTATGGCAATCGGTTTCGGTCGCCAGGGCTTGATCCCGAATATGAATTTCTTCAAGGGCTTAACTGTAGTTGCTTGTCTCACAGCTGGTTCAGCCATGCTGATGTGGATTGGTGAGCGTATTACTGAGAAGGGTGTTGGAAATGGTATTTCCATCGTCCTGACTATTAATATTGTTTCCAGAATCCCAAGTGATTTATCTTTGCTTTATGAGAACTTCATCAAAGGTAAAACAATTGCGAAAGGACTGCTTGCAGGACTTATTATTCTTGCAATCATTGTTGTTATGGTCGTATTCGTACTGATCCTCAACGGTGCTGAGAGAAGAATTCCTGTTCAGTATTCCAGAAAGATGGTCGGCAGAAAACTGATGGGCGGTCAGACTACCAATATCCCGTTGAAGGTGAATACTGCTGGTGTTATCCCGGTTATCTTTGCTTCCTCAATTATGTCCTTCCCGGGCGTAATCGCACAGCTTGCAGGTAAAGCAAACGGAACTGGAATCGGCAGTGAGATCATCCGAGGATTATCATCCAATAACTGGTGTAATCCAAATCAGCTTCAGTATAGCTGGGGACTGCTTCTGTATATTGTATTATGCGTATTCTTCGCATATTTCTATACTTCCATCACATTCAACCCGTTGGAAGTAGCAGACAATATCAAAAAGCAGGGTGGTTTTATTCCTGGTATCCGTCCAGGAAAACCTACGTCAGACTATTTGACTAAAATCTTAAATTATATTATATTTATAGGTGCAGTAGGCCTGATTATCGTTGCGGTTATTCCGTTCTTCTTCAATGGAGTATTCGGAGCAAACGTATCCTTCGGCGGTACTTCCATCATCATTATTGTTGGAGTTATCCTGGAGACTGTGAAGCAGATCGAGTCACAGATGCTTGTCCGCAATTATAAAGGTTTCCTGAACAACTAAAAGAATAAAGGTTGTGGTGCTTATGCGTCACAGCCTTAATTCGTAGTATGAGAAAGTGGAGGGCTTTTTATGAGAATTATCATGTTAGGTGCACCAGGTGCAGGCAAAGGAACCCAGGCAAAGAAAATCGCTGAGAAATACAGCATTCCGCACATTTCCACAGGCGATATTTTCCGTGCCAATATCAAGAATGGCACAGAACTTGGAAAGAAAGCAAAAACTTATATGGATCAGGGTCTGCTTGTACCGGATGAACTTACCTGCGACCTTGTTGTGGACAGAATCCAGCAGCCGGATGCCAAGAACGGCTATGTACTGGATGGTTTCCCGAGAACCATTCCGCAGGCAGAGTGCCTTACCGATGCCTTAAGCAAGCTGGGAAGCAAGATCGACTATGCAATCGACGTTGATGTTCCGGATGAGAACATTGTAAAGCGTATGGGCGGAAGACGCGCATGCGTAAAATGCGGCGCAACCTATCACGTTGTATTCGCAGCTCCGAAGACAGAGGGCGTTTGCGATACATGCGGCGAAGAGCTTGTACTGCGTGATGATGACAAGCCGGAGACTGTACAGAAGCGTCTGAACGTATATCATGAGCAGACTCAGCCGCTTATCGATTACTATACCGGACAGGGCGTACTCAAAACTGTAGACGGTACCAAGAACCTGGATGAGGTATTTGGTGATATTGTTAAGATCCTTGGCGAATAGAATAGAGGATAAGAAGTAATGTCAGTTTCAATAAAAACAGCACAAGAAATTGAACTTATGAGGGAGTCTGGACATCTTCTGGAAAAGGTCCATGACGGACTGATCCCTTATATCAAACCGGGAATGAGCACCAAGGAGATCGACCGTATCGGTGAAGATATGATCCGCTCCATGGGATGCATTCCGAACTTTCTGAATTATGGAGGCTTTCCTGGCTCCTTCTGCATCAGCCTGAATGATGAAGTGGTCCACGGAATTCCTTCGGAGGACAAAATTATCCAGGATGGTGATCTGGTAAAGATCGATGCAGGTCTGATCTACAAAGGATATCATTCTGATGCGGCCCGTACTTATGCAGTCGGAGAAGTTTCCAAAGAAGCCAAGCAGCTTATGGACGTAACCAAGCAGTGCTTCTTTGAAGGAATAAAATTCGCGAAAGCAGGAAATCATCTCAATGATATTTCCAAGGCAATCGGCGCGTATGCGGCAAAATACCGTTATGGTATTGTACGAGATCTGGTAGGACATGGGATTGGTACCCATCTCCACGAGGATCCGCAGATTCCCAACTTCCCTCAGAAACGCAGGGGAGTGAAATTACTTCCAGGCATGACGCTTGCCATTGAGCCTATGATCAATATGGGCAGGGCAGATGTATGCTGGCTGGATGACGAATGGACAGTGGTGACCATGGATGGTTCCCTTTCCGCACATTATGAGAACACCATACTGATTACAGATGGCGAACCGGAGATTCTGACACTCACAAAGTTCTGATGCTTCAGGCACCAGACTTGAATCAGGGAAAGGATTCTGACCCTGACATCATTATATAAGGCGATACAGGAGGTATAAAATGTCAAAAGTAGATGTACTTGAAGTAGAAGGCACTGTTTTAGAGAAGCTGCCAAACGCAATGTTTAAAGTGGAACTTGAGAACAAGCATGTTGTACTTGCACACATCAGTGGCAAGCTGCGCATGAACTTTATCCGTATTCTTCCGGGAGACAAAGTAACAATGGAGCTTTCCCCATATGATCTTTCCAAGGGAAGAATCATCTGGAGAGATAAATAATCATTATTCGCTTATTCTTCTATAATAGAAAATGATTTTATAAAACGAAGCTCCTGCCTCTGTGAATCCCAGATTCCCGGATGTAGGAGTTTTTCTATTCGTTTCTCATCTTATGGGAGCGGATTTCCAAAAAGATGAAAAAAATTTGCAAATAAATAAAAAAACTGCTTGCATTTTGTAGACCATAATGCTACAATACAATGCGGACGCGCCTGTACCTATGTATAGCTGCGCCTAAACTGCAGATTTTAATGCTATATTTTACGGAAGGAGGATTTCCAGTGAAAGTAAGATCATCTGTAAAACCGATCTGCGAGAAATGCAAGGTCATTAAGAGAAAAGGTTCTATCAGAATTATCTGTGAGAATCCAAAACACAAACAGCGTCAGGGTTGATGAATCCGATTAGTTTGTGATTGCGGCTGTAGATGGAACACCCGGACGGGTTGTAACATCTGACAAATAATGAACTAAGCATGTATTGCCTAATACCGGAGGCAACGTTGGCCCGTTGGCCGCAAATTTCGGAAAGGCTGCGAATCGCCAAAAGCAGCTGGGTGTTTTACCGAGGCACCCCAATTAGGAACTAAAAAAGAAGAAAGAGTGCGTTAAGATGCACCCCATTTCACCTTGTATCTGATACAAGTGGTGTACAGGACGCAGGACTTTCAGTAAAGAAAATGGAGGAAACAGTACATGGCTCGTATAGCTGGTGTAGACTTACCAAGAGAGAAAAGAATTGAAATCGGTCTTACCTATATTTATGGTATCGGAAGACCAAGTGCAGACAAAATCCTTGCTCAGGCAAATGTAAATCCTGACACACGTGTCAGAGACCTGACTGATGATGAAGTTAAGAGACTTCAGGCTGTCATTGATGAGACAATGATGGTAGAAGGTGATCTTCGTAGAGAAATCGCCCTGAACATTAAGAGACTGCAGGAAATCGGATGCTACAGAGGAATCCGTCATCGTAAAGGACTTCCGGTTCGTGGTCAGAAGACTAAGACTAATGCAAGAACTCGCAAAGGTCCGAAGAGAACAGTAGCAAATAAGAAGAAATAATTCAGTATCCTAACTATAAATTTTAATTGATTAAGGAAAGCGTAGGTTAGTTTTAAAATGGCAAAAACAACTAAGAAAGCGACTACAAAACGTCGTGTCAAGAAAAACGTTGAACACGGACAGGCACATATCCAGTCTTCTTTTAACAACACAATTGTTACTCTGACTGACAACGAAGGAAATGCTCTTTCATGGGCAAGTGCCGGCGGTCTGGGATTTAGAGGTTCAAGGAAATCTACCCCTTATGCAGCACAGATGGCAGCTGAGACTGCAACAAAGGCTGCTTTAATTCATGGATTAAAAACAGTAGACGTAATGGTTAAAGGACCAGGATCAGGTCGTGAGGCTGCTATCCGTGCCCTTCAGGCATGCGGTCTTGAAGTAACAAGTATCCGTGACGTAACTCCGGTTCCGCACAACGGATGCCGTCCACCAAAACGTAGAAGAGTCTAATTGAATTAGGAGGTAAGCCAAGATGGCAGTAGATAGAACACCGGTCCTGAAAAGATGCAGATCCCTTGGAATGGATCCAATTTATTTAGGAATTGATAAAAAATCCACAAGACAGTTAAAACGTGCAAACCGTAAAGTATCTGAGTACGGTCTTCAGTTAAAAGAAAAACAGAAAGCTAAATTCATTTATGGCGTTCTGGAGAAACCTTTCCGTAACTACTACAAGAAAGCAGACAGAATGAAAGGTCAGACTGGTGAGAACCTGATGATCATGCTTGAGTCCAGACTTGACAATGTTCTTTTCCGTATGGGATTCGCAAGAACAAGAAAAGAAGCTCGTCAGATCGTTGACCACAAGCATGTTCTTGTAAACGGAAAATGCGTAAACATTCCTTCTTATCTTGTAAAAGCTGGTGACAGCATCGAGATCAAAGAGAAATGCAAAGGTTCTGAGAGATACAAAGGAATCCTGGAAGTAACAGGCGGAAGACTTGTTCCGAACTGGCTTGAGGCTGATCAGGAGAACCTTAAGGGCGTTGTTAAAGAGCTTCCTACAAGAGAAGAAATCGACGTTCCTGTAAATGAGATGCTTATCGTCGAGTTGTACTCCAAATAATGAGCCCTAATAATACCCTCAACATGTTGAATACCCAGAAGGAGGGAAACTTATAGTGTTTGATTTTAATAAACCAAAAATCGAAATTACCGAGATATCTGAAGATAAAAAATTTGGAAGATTCGTTGTAGAGCCTCTTGAGAGAGGTTACGGTACGACACTTGGCAATTCTCTTAGAAGAATTATGCTGTCCTCCCTGCCGGGAGCAGCAGTAAGCCAGGTTAAGATTGGCGGTGTCCTTCACGAATTCAGCTCAATCCCGGGCGTGAAAGAAGACGTGACAGAGATCGTCATGAATCTGAAGAGTCTTGCAATCAAGAATAACAGTGCTGACAATGAGCCGAAGACCGCATACATCGAGTGTGAGGGCAAAGGTGTTGTAACAGCTGCTGATATTCAGGCTGACCAGGATATCGAGATCATGAATCCGGATCAGGTAATCGCTACCTTAAACGGTGGTAAGGATTGCAGACTTGCAATGGAACTTACCATTACAAAAGGCCGCGGATATGTGAGTGCGGATAAGGGCAAATCTGATGACATGCCGATCGGCGTGATTGCAGTTGATGCGATCTACAGCCCGGTTGACAGAGTCAACATGGTCGTGCAGAATACACGTGTAGGACAGGTGACTGACTTTGATAAGCTGACACTTGATGTATACACAAACGGCACGCTGGATCCTGATGAGGCAGTAAGCCTTGCTGCTAAGGTATTAAGCGAGCATTTAAGCCTTTTCATTGACCTTTCCGAGAATGCGAAGACCGCTGAGGTTATGATCGAGAAAGAAGACAATGAGAAAGAAAAAGTTCTTGAAATGAGCATTGATGAACTTGAGCTCTCCGTACGTTCTTATAACTGTCTGAAGAGAGCTGGTATCAATACAGTTGAAGAGCTTTGCAACAAGACTTCCGACGACATGATGAAAGTACGTAACCTTGGACGTAAGTCTTTAGAGGAAGTACTTGCCAAGTTGAAAGAGCTGGGCTTACAGCTTCAGCCAACAGAGGAGTAAGAACCGCTGCATCGCAGTGATTGCAAAGACACTTCGTAAGCATATTACAGTGGGGATTTGCTAAGCAGCAGTCCAGTAAGACCGAACAAGCGTGGACTGCTGTCCCACAGATGGAGGAAAATTAAAATGGCAAAATATAGAAAATTAAGCAGAACAGCTGACCAGAGAAAAGCTCTGTTAAGAAACCAGGTAACAAACCTGTTATACAACGGCAAGATTGTTACAACAGAAGCGAAAGCAAAAGAGATCCGCAAAATCGCTGAGGGTCTTGTTGCTATGGCAGTTCGCGAGAAAGACAACTTTGAGACTGTTACTGTAACAGCTAAGGTTGCAAGAAAAGACGCTGAAGGCAAGAGAGTGAAAGAAGTTGTAGACGGAAAGAAGAAAACCGTATATGACGAAGTTGAGAAGCAGATCACAAAAGACGCTCCTTCCAGACTTCACGCTCGTCGTCAGATGATGAAAGTGTTCTACCCGGTTAAAGAAGTTCCGGCTAAGGGCGCTGGCAAGAAGAAAAACACTAAAGAAGTAGATATGGTTAAGAAAATGTTCGAGGAGATCGCACCAAAATACGCTAACCGTAACGGTGGATACACCAGAATCGTTAAGATTGGACAGCGTAAAGGTGATGGCGCTATGGAAGTGCTCATCGAGCTGGTTTAATCCGAAACTGAATTACTGATCATATTAAAAGAGATATTTACGTTTCGTAGATATCTCTTTTTTTCTATATGGAGGCATTCGTGAAAAGAATTATACTGTTGATCGAAATCCTTCTGGCAGCCTGCCTCTTTACAGGTTCTGTCCCATATGGGAATGCCAAAGAAGAAATTGCTGTGAATACGCCGGAATTTAACTGGGAAAATTACAATATCATAACCCACGCGCTGGGTGGCCTTGATGGCTACACTTATTTAAATTCCCGGGAAAGCTTTATCAACCATTACGACAAGGGCTGCCGCTTTTTTGAGGTGGATTTATCCCAGACCAGCGATGGAGTATGGGTATGCCGCCATAACTGGAAGGAACCTATGGGACAGTGGGAAGGGGACAAAAAGAAAGTACTTTCCGCAGAAGAATTTCTGAACACACCCATTTACGGGAAATATACGCCAATGTCCTTCGAAGACCTTCTGAAGCTCCTGGACGAATATCCGGATGCATTTGTGACCATAGATTCCAAACAGTATTCTGTGCGCAATTATCAGCGGACCCTGGAGGACTATGCACAGTACCGGGAAATTGCAATTAATGCAGGGCTGGAGCACACGCTGGGGCAGATCATCCCGGAGCTTTACAATTCTGCCATGTATTCCGGCACAACGCTTGTGTACAAGTTCCCGGCCTATCTCTATTCTCTGTGGCAGGAGTATTCCATAGAGGAGCTGAACGACATTGCTGATTTTTGTCAGGCTAACCAAATTCAGGCTGTCAGCCTGTACTGCGAGTATTGGTCTGAAGATGTGCAGAAAATTTTTGACGAACGGGACATTTTGGTATATATTTATACCATAAATGATGAAGAGAAAGCCAGAGAGTATGTGAAAGCAGGGGCAAAGGGCGTTTGCACAGATACCCTGATCTCAGAAAATCTGGAATAGCATTACTATTACAACGAACACAACACTTGAAAAAGGATTAGAATACACATGAATATAAGAACAATGGCAGCCGTATGTGCGGCGAAATCTGCAGGCTTTATCTGCAGGAAAATGGGACGCCAGGGTGTTACCTGGGCAGGCAAGATCGCACTGAAGATCAATCCCCATATTTTGGAAGACCTTTCCTCCCAGATCCGGGGCAAAATCTTCGTAACCTGCGGAACCAATGGAAAAACAACAACCAACAATATGCTTTGTGCGGCGTTGGAAAGGGAAGGCCAGAAGGTAGTGTGCAATCATACCGGCTCCAATATGCTGAACGGCGTTGTAGCGGCTTTTGTGCTTGCTGCCGGACCTACAGGCAGGCTGGATGCAGATTACGCCTGCATCGAGGTTGACGAGGCTTCCACAAGGCATGTATTCCCAGGCCTGAAGCCGGACTACATGCTTCTTACAAACCTGTTCCGTGATCAGCTGGATCGTTACGGGGAAATCGATATTACCATGAATATTCTGGAAGAGATGATCCGCACAGTGCCAAAGATGCAGGTCATCGTCAATGTTGATGATGCACTTTCCGCGTACCTTGCCATGGACAGCGGCAATCCGTACATTACCTATGGAATCAGCAAACCGGTCCAGAAAAGTGCCGCAAACGAGATCCGTGAGGGACGTTTCTGCAAGAAGTGCGGAGCCAAGCTGGAATACAGCTTTTACCATTACAGCCAGTTAGGGGATTATAAATGCCCGTCCTGCGGTTTTGCAAGACCGGCGATCCAGTATGATGCCCATGATGTAAAGGTAGGCGACCAGCTTTCCTTCCAGGTGGAGGACAAGCACCTTACAGCCAATTACAAGGGCTTTTACAATGTATACAATATTCTGGCTGCCTATGCAGGACTTCGCACTGCTGGTTTTTCCGGGGAGCATTTCCAGGATATGTTAAATGGGTTTAATCCGGAGAACGGCCGTATGGAGCAGTTCCGCATTAAGGGCACAGGGGTTATGCTGAACCTTGCCAAGAACCCGGCAGGCTTTAACCAGAATATTTCCGCAGTGATGCAGGATAAATCACCCAAGGATATTATTATTACCATTAACGACAATGCCCAGGACGGCACCGATATTTCCTGGCTCTGGGATGTGGACTTTGACCTTCTGGGAGATGAGAGCATCCATTCCATTACAGTCAGCGGAATCCGCTGCCAGGATATGCGCCTGCGTATGAAATATGTGGACATTCCGGTGCAGCTGGAGGCAGATGTGGAGACAGCCATCCGCAAGCGTATTGCAGACGGCGTGGGCAACCTATACGTGCTGGTAAACTACACTGCACTGTTTGGTACTCACAATATACTGAAGAAAATGGAGGGAGAAAAGGAATGAAGCTGACGATCGGACATTTATATCCGGATCTCCTGAACCTGTACGGAGACAGAGGAAACATTCAGTGCCTGATGAGACGCTGCCAGTGGCGCGGAATCGAGGCAGAGACAATTGCATTTGAGTTAGGCGACAAAATTGATTTTTCCAGACTGGACATTGTGCTTCTGGGCGGAGGCTCCGACAGGGAGCAGATGCTGGTCTGCGAGAAGCTCAAAGAGATCCAGCCGGATTTCAAGAAATATGTGGAAGACGGCGGCGTAGTTATCGCCATCTGCGGCGGCTATCAGCTTCTCGGCAAATACTACAAGACCGAACAGGGAACCATCACAGGCCTTGATCTGGTGGATCTTTATACCGAGCAGGGCGAGGGACGCCTGATCAGCAACATCGTGCTGAAAAGCGACCTTTTTGACATGCCCATCGTAGGCTTTGAGAACCACGGCGGAAGGACCTGCATCAACAACTGCAAGCCCCTTGGAAAAGTTCTGTACGGCTCCGGAAACGACGGCCAGACAGGCTATGAGGGCGTAGTTTATAAGAACGTGATCGGAACCTATCTTCACGGCCCGCTGCTTCCCAAGAACCCGCAGCTGGCAGACTGGCTGATCGCTCACGCGCTTGAGAAAAAGTATGGCAAAGCAGTGGAGCTTGCACCTCTTGATGACACAGAAGAGAAGGCTGCAAACGACTACGTATACCACAGATTTGTAAAAGAAAGCTGATTTTTCAGAAACATTCAGAAAAAGCAGACAGAAATATACACACAGATAAGAAATAAGGGGAACGATATGGCAAAATCAACGAATCAGAAAGCGAAAATCCTTTATCTTGAAAAAATTCTTCAGGGAACCGATGAGACCCATCCCTGCACCATGCAGGAAATCCTGGGCAGACTCCAGGAATATGGGATAAGTGCAGAAAGAAAAAGTATTTATGATGACATGGAAGTGCTTAGAAGCTTTGGCATGGACATTAAGTTCAAAAGAGGAAAGTCCACAGGTTATTATGTAACCGGACAAAAAGCAGCGACAGAAGCGCTGGCAGATGGTGTACGGGAAGAGCGCTCCCAGACTGCGGCAGTAGAAATTCCAGAAGCCGCAGATGCGGCAGAGATGCCTCCGGTACAGAAGAACTCCAGACCGGACTGGCTTCTCCCATTTTCCGATTCGGAGGATGACAAGCCGGTGAAGCTTCTTTACAGCAGCAAAAGAAAAGATGAGATCACAGAGGCTCTTGGAAACCGTGCCCAGTATAAAGAGAAGGAATCCGGTACTTTTACTGCAGCATTTTATGCAGAGGAGACTCCGCAGTTTTTCGGCTGGCTGGCAGGTCTGGGACGTGATGCGGTGATTGTGAAGCCCAAAAAGGCTGTGCAGGCATACCGGGATTATCTGAAGGGTATTTTGAAAGAATATAAATAACAGAAAGGACTTTTTATGAAAAGGCAAATCGCAGGAATTCTTACCGGACTTCTTGTTTGCAGTGCGTTCCTTGCCGGCTGCGGCAAAAATGAGGCCACCCAGGCAGTAAAGGAGAGCGTGGAAACAGAAAAAGAAGGAAACGGAGAATCTACAGAAGCAGAAGGAAAAGACCAGGACAAAAAATCCGATGCAGAAGAAACGGATGGCAGCACAGAGGAAAGCAGTGGAGAAGATCAGGCACCGGAAGTAGTTCTGGACAAGATTGGAATTTTGCTGCCAGAAGAGAGAAGTGATATGAACGGCAGTCTGGAGCGTGCAGAGCTGAAATCCCGTCTTGAGGAGAATGGTTATGACGCAGCCCTTTATTTCGCCAAAGAGGATGCAGATACCCAGATCAGCCAGATTCGGGAGCTGTTGCAGGATGAGAATCTGAAGGCACTTGTGATCTCACCTGTGGATCCCTATTCTTTATCTGATGTGCTTCAGGAGGCGTCTGATCAGTCTATTCCGGTCATTGATTATGATGATCTGATCATGGATACGGATAAGATCAAATATTATGTGACCTTTAATACCCGTGCCATTGGAAATGAGATTGGCAAAAACATTGTGAAGCAGGCAGAGCTGGATAAAGTCCGGGAGGACAGAGGCTGCCGCACCATCGAGTTTCTGATGGGCTCCCTGGATGACGATGCTTCCCTGTTTTTGTTTAACGGAATCATGGAGGTTTTGGGAGAATATGTGGAGGATGGCACATTGGTGTGCCGTTCCGGAAGAACTACCTTTGACCAGAATGGAATTGCGGATGAAAATACAGCTGATGCCATGACACAGCTGAATTCTGTGATCAGTGAATTCTATTCTCTGGAAAAGACACCGGATATTATCTGTACTGCTTCCGATGTTTTCGCCCTGGCTGCAATGGACATTCTGGAAAATGAGGAGATTTATCCGGGAGATGAGAACTGGCCTCTGATCACAGGGCTAAATGCAGATGCAGACGCCGTGAAAAGCGTTGCAGAGGGCAAAATGGGATTTACTGTGATGATGGACAGAAGAGACCTTGCAGAGGCGTGTGCGACCCTTGTGGACACTTATCTGAAGGGCGATGACGTGGAAGTCAGCAATTACTCCCAGTATGACAACGGGGTGAAGATCATCGGCACTGTGACCTGTGACGGAAAACTGATCGACAAGGACAATTACCAGATTCTTGTGGACAATGGATTCTATCTGGCGGAGATGATTGCGCCGGAAGCTTCTCCTACACAGATCCCGGAAGCTTCGCCTACGCTGACACCGGAAGTTTCACCTGCACCGGAGGAAGTAAGCCCTACTCCTGCAGCAGAAGTAACGGGGGTTCCAGAAGCAAGTCCTGCGCCAGATAATAAGAAGACTACAGATGGGAAAAACGCGGCTCCTGCTTCAGGGGATGGTCCTGAGATTACAACCGAAGAAGTTCCGTCTGTGAAAGAAGAACATTTATAATAAAAATATCCTGTACAAATCACAACGCATTTGGTGACGAAGTGATTTGACAGGATATTTTTTCGTAATAGGAAATTCCGTTGGAATCTCCCATTACAGAAAGAGAGGTTTTTCCTAAAGATTTTATTCCCGGAAAGTCAGGGAATCATCTGTCATGGAATCGATGATGGCAAGAGATTCCAGACGAACGCCCATATCACGAATCTGCTGTCCGCCCTGCTGGAAACCTTTCTCGATTACAATTCCTGCTCCCTCAAGAGTGGCGCCTGACTTCTTCACAATATCGATCAGACCAAGAAGTGCACAGCCGTTGGCAAGAAAATCATCAATCAGAAGTACATGATCCTCAGGTCCAAGGAATTTCTTGGAAAGAATAACATCATATACCTTCTTATGAGTGAAGGACTCAATCTTGGTACAGTACATTTCACCGTCCAGATTCACACTCTGGGACTTCTTGGCGAATACTACCGGAACATGGAAATACTGGGCTGCAATACAGGCAATGCCGATACCGGAAGCCTCGATAGTAAGAATTTTGGTAATGGGACAATCTGAAAAACGTGCTTTAAATTCTTTTCCGATTTCATTAATCAGATCAATGTCCATCTGGTGATTGAGAAAGCTGTCTACTTTCAGGATATTACCTGGCTTCACAACGCCATCTTTCAGAATTCGATCTTTTAAAAGCTGCATGGCTCAATTCTCCTTTTCGATTTGCTTCGACTGATTTTAATATTTCTATGATACGACATTATTAGAAGAAGTGCAATTATTTTTGACAAAAAAATACAAAATATCTATAATGGATGTAACCAATGCTGTTGAGAGTATTTGCTGAATGATTAGGAGAATAGGAATGAAAGAATATGAAGTAATCTGGGAGATTTTTAACAAGTGTCCAAGGAATCAGATGCGGGATGTATTTGTGGACGAAATAGAAATTGAAGACCCGGAAGAATATGTGAAGAATAAATTCAAAGGAAAGGAAGTATCCTACGAAAAGACGGTTCTTGCAGACGGAACCATTGTGTTTGACATTCTCACCTCACAGATTAAGCAGAGGTGTTCCTTTACGGAAATCTAGAGCGTGCCAAAAAATCATTCCCGTAATTTTGGATAAGCTTTGGTGGGAATTTTCCCGGGTATATTTTACAGGAAATAGTGCATAATCTGCCAAACTATGTTATAATAATTGGACGTGCTTCAAAGGAAAAAAGCCGGACACAGGGCTGCATCGGCAGCGGAATGCCTGGCAGTTAAAGGAGGATGACATGATCGAGGAAAATACCCCAAACCATTCCCATGAAGATGGGGAAGCGCATATTCACACCCATGTTCTGGATGATGGGACCACAGTCACCCATTCCCATGGAGAACACGGACATCATCACAGTCATGCACAGACCAAGGCTGTACTGAACCGCCTTTCCCGGGCAATCGGGCATCTGGAATCCATCAAGCGCATGGTGGAGGACGGCCGGGACTGCAGCGAGGTTCTGATCCAGCTTTCCGCAGTGAAATCTGCCATCAATAATACAGGCAAGATCATTCTGCAGGATCATATTGAGCACTGTATCGTAGATGCAGTGGAGCATGGAGACAAGGATGCCATCAAGGAACTGGAACGTGCAATTGACAGATTTATGAAGTGATCTATGAATATAATGAAAAAGGAGATATAGAGAAATGGCAAAAGAATGTGACAGCAAGACTTGCGACAAATCAAGCTGTGAAGGCTGTGCCAGCAAGAAAAATCCGCAGAGCATGCAGGCGGAAATGAACCCAATGTCAGATGTAAAGCATGTGATCGGCATTGTAAGCGGTAAGGGCGGCGTCGGCAAATCCTTCGTGACCGCTTCCCTGGCCAACAGAATGGCAAAGAAAGGCTACAAGGTAGGAATCCTTGACGCAGACATCACTGGTCCGTCCATCCCGAAAATGTACGGCCTGAAAGGTGCTGCCCAGGCAAACGACAGCGGCATTTTCCCAATGGAAACTAAGAATGGAATCAAGGTCATGTCCATCAACCTGCTTCTTCCAACTGAGGACACTCCTGTAATCTGGCGTGGACCGATTCTTGGAAACATGGTAAAACAGTTCTGGACAGATGTTATCTGGGGCGATGTAGACTACCTCTTTGTAGATATGCCGCCAGGAACAGGCGATGTTCCGCTGACTGTATTCCAGTCCCTTCCGATTGAGGGAATCGTGATTGTAACCTCTCCTCAGGATCTGGTAAGCATGATCGTGAAGAAGGCATACAATATGGCTGGAATGATGAATGTGCCGGTTTTAGGACTTGTGGAGAACTACAGCTATGTGAAATGTCCGGATTGCGGTAAGGAACTGAAGGTATTTGGTGAGAGCCACATTGATGAGATTGCAGCATCCTTAAATGTTCCGGTACTTGGCAAGATGCCAATTGACCCGGCCTATGCAGCCAAGGTAGATGAAGGCGCATTCGATGAGATTGATAACCCGTACATCGAGGCAGCAGAGGCTGTTATGCCTCAGTAAAGAAATGCGAAAGCTATAGCAAATAAAAAAGATTCTGTGTAGAAACAAGACGTAATCTCCTGTTTTTACCAGAATCTTTTCTTTTATTTATTTCTTACTGCGGTAAGCCTCTGCCTCCCAATGTGTGATGAAATATGTAATATCATCTGTCATCTGCAGAGGACCGCCAAAGCTTTGGGCATATACAGCAAGCTTGATAGCATCCTTAGCCAGAAGCTGAGCCTTGGCAGCTTTGCCTTTATCATCCTCCATAATAAACGCACCAACATCCTGAACCAGAATTAATCTTGGTTCCTTATCGTCTTTGGTCATAAACGCATCCAGTGCTTCCTTCGCCTGATCTATGTTTTCAACAAATAAAGGATACGGGCCGCAATATACAATGTGATCGGGAGTGAAAGGCTTCAGAAGCGGTGCAGCAGTTTCCTTATTTTTTACGAAGTTATCAGCTTCAGCGGCCGGAACAACCTCCACCGCATGTCCAAGTAACTGGGAAAGCTTCTGTGCAGCAGCTTCTTTTTCCGGTGTAACAGCATCGGTTACGTCGGCTGTTCTTTTTACCTGCTTTTCAAGCCTGGAGATCACGCTGTCAAATAAAACGCCAATCTCTTCTACTGTATTGGCGGCAACAAAAATACCATGATTCTGAAGCAGAAGAACCTGAACGTCTTTTCCGAATTCTTCTTTGTAAGCGTTCATCTTCTCATAGCAAATACGTGCAAGTGTGTATCCCGGTTTGCAGATGTCGATCCAGAGAACCTCGTTTCCAAGAAGCTGCCTGGAAAGTGTACTTGCGCCTTTACCACATGTCAGACCATTTACAAGTGTAGGATGAACATGCAGCACATAGGTGTAGGCAAATAAATTGTGAAGCAAGGCCTCTACACTTGGACGCTTTGTTTTATCCGCATCTGTTACTGCAGCCATTACATCTGCAAGATATGCAGCTTCACGCTCTGTGTCATTTCCCGGATATTCTGTTTTCATGATTTCATTGAGACGTGCACGGCTCATTTCCACAAATTCTTCTGCCTTGATTGTGGCAAGCTGTGTACCGGAGCCCTTTACATAAAGGGTGGTGTCATTCTTTACAGAAGTATTTCCGCCTCCTGCAAGAACATAAGCGGGATTGCTGCCGTAAGTGTTTGACATTTTTACTAAAGTTGAAAGATCCATAAGTTAAATACCTCCATATTGTTGCAATAATTTAACCAAAACTGCAAAGCTGTTATCTGGTTATATGCAAGTAGCAAAGCAGATTGTGAACATCTGCCTAACTATATTTATATTGTACATGATATAGCAGTATTTAGCTATCGAAATATGCTAAAAAACGGTATTTATTGCATTTTTGCAGAAAAATAGTCGAAAAACTTCTGTGCAGCCTGCGATAAAGGCAGGTTTTCGTGATATACCAGTGCCAATTGTCTGGGCGGCAGCTGTTGCTTTAAGGTAACCTGCATCAGGGAAGCCTCCTGTCCATGTAAAGAAGCCAGCATATAATCGGGAACACAGGCGATTCCCAGACCAATGCGGGCCAGATCAATAAGCAGATCATTGCTGTTAAGCTCAACCTCTGAAATCAGGTTCTGTTTGTGTGCTGCGAAAAACTGATGAAGATATTCGCTTGTTGTGCTTTTGGATGAAAGTGTGAGAAGAGGATATTCCATCAGCTTTTTTAGCTCAAGAGCCTTCCCTTCAAGGGGGAAAAAGTCCGGATTGGCGACAAAAATATCCTGAAATTCCTTTACCACCTGAACCTTCATATGCTGGATAAGCCGTGAGTTAGGTAAGTTGCATACAATCAGATCTACCTGGCGATTTTCCAGAAGCTCCACGCAGCCGATGGAGGTGCTGTTTGTGACCTTGATCCGCACACCGGGATAATCCTGATGAAAGCGTTTCAGGTAATCAATCAGAAAATAACGGCAGATGGTATCGCTTGCCCCGATCCTCAGCTGTCCCTGAAGCTCATCTTCTGCAAGCAGCTGCGCTTCTCCCTGGGAAATCATTTCCAAAGCCGGCTTTACGTGCTGGAAAAGTATTTCGCCTTCCGGAGTAAGAGATACTTTTTTGGTACTTCGGTAAAACAGTTCCCGCCCCAGTTTTTTTTCCAGAGCCTTGATTCCCTGGCTTACTGCAGACTGGGAAATAAAAAGCTGGCGGGAGGCCTCAGAAAAGCTTAATGTAGTGGCTACGTAGTAAAAGCACTTATATAATTCAAGATTGACATCCATGTATGAAATCTCCGAATCCATTAAAGAGTATTGTACGCCTTGCAAACTGAAAAATAATAAGTTAAATTAATAAATAATATAAGATATATTAATTTTACTTATGATAAAAGCTATGATACTATAATAAGTGACGATGTGCAAGAGCGGATTTTTTACGGGCTCTGGCACCTGATGATATTTTATATTCACGAAAGGAGTTTTCCAATGAGTAACGTAAGACGAGTATACGTAGAAAAGAAACCATCCTTTGCCGTAAAAGCCAAAGAACTAAAGCATGAGATCAGTTCTTATCTGGGCATTAAGACTGTAACAAATGTGCGGGAACTGATCCGCTATGATGTTGAGAATATTTCCGATGATGTATTTGAAAAAGCATGCCATACAGTATTTGCTGAGCCTCCGGTAGATGATCTTTACCTGGAGAAATTTGAGGCAGCAGACGGCACCCGTATTTTTTCTGTAGAGTTCCTTCCGGGACAGTTCGACCAGAGAGCAGATTCTGCGGTACAGTGCGTCCAGTTCTTAGATGAGAACGCACAGCCGATCATCCGCTCTGCTACCACCTACGTGATCGAGGGTGACATTACAGAGGAAGAGTTTGAGGCAATCAAGAGCCACTGCATCAACCCGGTAGATTCCCGTGAGACCGGACTTGAGAAGCCGGAGACACTGGTTGCAGAGTTCAAGGATCCGGAAGATGTGAAGATCTTCGACGGCTTCCGCGATATGGAGGAGGCTCCTTTAAAAGAGCTTTACAGTTCCCTGAACCTTGCAATGACCTTCAAGGATTTCCTTCACATTCAGAACTATTTCAAAAACGAGGAGAAGCGTGATCCGTCCATGACAGAGATCCGTGTGCTGGATACCTACTGGTCCGACCACTGCCGTCACACCACTTTCTCTACAGAACTTACAGATGTAAAATTTGACGAGGGCGATTACAAAGCTCCTATCGTGGATACTTATCACAAATATCTTGCTGACAGAGAAGTCCTTTATAAAGGACGGGACGATAAATTCGTGTGCCTGATGGACCTTGCCCTTATGGCCATGAAAAAGCTGAAATCCGAAGGCAAGCTTCAGGATCAGGAAGAGTCCGATGAGATCAACGCCTGCAGTATTGTAGTTCCTGTTGATGTAAATGGAGAAGAAGAGGAATGGCTGATCAACTTTAAGAATGAGACACATAACCATCCTACTGAAATTGAGCCGTTTGGTGGTGCAGCTACCTGTCTTGGCGGTGCTATCCGAGATCCGCTTTCAGGACGTACCTATGTATATCAGGCAATGCGTGTAACCGGAGCAGCAGATCCTACTGTTTCCGTGAAAGAAACGCTCAAGGGAAAGCTGCCTCAGAAGAAGCTGGTTCGCGGTGCTGCTCATGGATACAGCTCCTATGGTAACCAGATCGGTCTTGCTACAGGCTATGTAAAAGAAATCTATCATCCGAACTACGTTGCGAAACGTATGGAAATCGGTGCCGTTATGGGTGCTGCTCCAAGACGTGCAGTTATCCGTGAGAACTCTGATCCGGGAGATATTATCATCCTCCTTGGCGGACGTACAGGACGTGACGGTATCGGTGGTGCTACCGGTTCCTCCAAGGTGCATACAGAGGCTTCCATTGAAGTCTGCGGCGCTGAGGTACAGAAAGGAAACGCACCTACAGAGCGTAAGATTCAGCGTATGTTCCGTCGTGAGGAAGTTAGCCATATCATTAAGAAATGTAATGACTTTGGTGCAGGCGGTGTATCTGTAGCAATTGGAGAACTGGCACCTGGACTTCAGATCGACCTTGATAAGGTTCCGAAGAAATATGCTGGCCTTGACGGTACTGAAATTGCAATTTCCGAGTCCCAGGAGCGTATGGCAGTAGTTGTTGCGCCGGAAGATGTAGATAAATTCCTTGGCTTTGCAAATGAAGAGAACCTGGAAGCAGTTCCGGTTGCTGTTGTAACAAAAGAGCCAAGACTGGTACTTTCCTGGAGAGGCAAAGAGGTTGTTAATATTTCCCGTGCATTCCTTGATACCAACGGTGCACATCAGGAGACAACCGTAGAAGTTGAAATTCCAGGTAAAGAGGGAAACCTTTTTGAAGAACGTCCGGATGTAGCTGATGTGAAAGAAAAATGGCTTGCTACACTGGCAGACCTGAATGTATGCTCCCAGAAGGGGCTTGTAGAGATGTTTGACAGCTCTATTGGTGCAGGAAGCGTGCTTATGCCTTATGGTGGTAAAAACCAGCTTACAGAGACTCAGGCAATGGTTGCCAAGGTACCTGTACAGAATGGAACTACAAATACTGTAACCATGATGAGCTATGGCTTTGATCCATATTTATCCTCCTGGAGCCCATATCATGGAGCTGCCTATGCAGTGACGGAATCTGTTGCAAGAATTGTGGCAGCAGGCGGTGATTATAAGAAAATCCGTTTCACCTTCCAGGAATATTTCCGTCGCATGACAGAAGATCCAAAGAGATGGAGCCAGCCTTTTGCAGCACTTCTTGGTGCCTATGCAGCACAGATGGGCTTTGGCCTTCCATCTATCGGAGGCAAGGACAGTATGTCCGGAACCTTCAATGATATTGATGTTCCGCCGACACTGGTTTCTTTCGCTGTAGATGTTGCCAAGCTTCAGGATGTAATTACACCTGAACTGAAGAAGGCTGGTAACAAACTGGTATGGCTTCGTGCACCAAAGGATCAGTACGATTTACCGGACTATGCAGGTATTATGAATCAGTATGAAAAGCTCCATAATGATATGCAGGCAGGAAAGGTTGTTTCTGCTTATGCACTTGATCGTCATGGTATTGCAGCAGCTGTTAGCAAAATGGCATTCGGTAATGCGATGGGTGTAAAGATCGAGCATAATCTGGATCCGAGAGATTTCTTTGCTCCTGGCTTCGGTGATCTGGTTCTGGAGGTTCCGGCTGAAAAGGTTGGAGAGCTTTCCATTACTTACACTGTAATCGGTGAGGTAACAGCTGATGGTAAATTCTCCTATGGAAATGTGGAGATTACTTTGGCAGAGGCATACAATGCATGGACAGGCACTCTGGAGAAAGTATTTAAGACTGTTTCAGGAGAGACAAACGATGGCCCGAAAGCAATTTGGGTGAAACCGGAAGAGGAAGAAGCAACCTATGAGAACGGTGTTTACAATACAAAGAAGATCTACGTATGCAAGCATAAAGTAGCAAAACCTCGTGTATTCATTCCGGTATTCCCGGGAACCAACTGCGAATACGACAGCACCCGTGCTTTTGAGAGAGCAGGCGCTGAGGTTGATGTTAAGGTATTTAAGAATTTAAGTGCAGAAGATATCCGCGATTCTGTGGAGATCTTTGAGAAGTCTATTGACCAGGCACAGATGATCATGTTCCCAGGCGGCTTCTCTGCCGGTGATGAGCCGGATGGATCCGCTAAGTTCTTTGCAACCGCTTTCCAGAATGCAAAGATCAAAGAGGCGGTTATGAAGCTGTTAAATGAGAGAGACGGTCTTGCACTTGGTATCTGTAACGGATTCCAGGCACTGATCAAGCTGGGACTTGTTCCGTACGGTGAGATCTGCGGACAGAAGGAGGATTCTCCGACACTGACCTACAACACCATCGGACGCCATATTTCCAAGATGGTTTACACCAAGGTAGTAAGCAACAAATCACCATGGCTGCAGAAAGCTGCTCTTGGCGGCGTATACTGCAACCCGGCTTCTCACGGTGAGGGACGTTTTGTAGCAAATGATGAGTGGCTTGCAAAGCTTCTTGCAAATGGTCAGGTGGCTACACAGTATGTAAATCCAAATGGAGATCTGGATCAGTCTGAAGAGTCCAATATCAATGGTTCTACCTACAACATCGAGGGTATTACAAGCCCGGATGGACGTGTTCTTGGTAAGATGGCTCACAGTGAGCGTCGTGACAATGGTGTTGCTATCAATATTTACGGACAGCAGGATATTCAGATCTTTGAGTCCGGTGTTGAGTACTTTAAATAATGTGCAAACACGCTCTAAGATGAATAAGTTATAGGGAAAAGGAGCTGGCAGTTGTAATGTAGATTACAGGTGCCGGCTCCTTTCAATTCAATTAAACGTAATTTAGTGAAGCAATTGTTAGCAGGACGTGAGTTCGCAATGTATATTCATCGCAGGTCGTCGCAACACTTCGCCGAGCTAACTGTCAACTG
>OGYQ01000649.1_pt1 | contig 30626 bp, 27 predicted proteins | sample 1576641 | NCBI WGS metagenome assembly OGYQ01 (sample SAMEA3541476, study PRJEB24748) | human gut metagenome | biome: human gut; feature: human-associated habitat; material: faeces | place: China | collected 2012 | reverse complement strand
AACCCGCGACCCCGACCTTGGCAAGGTCGTACTCTACCAACTGAGCCACTGTCGCTTATTTAGTAGTTACTGTTCCGTACCTCAGAACAATAACTACTATACTATATGTTCTTTAAGTTGTCAACAACTTTTTTCATCTTTTTTTCATTCTTTTTTGAAGGCTTTTACATTCCCTCTTTTACCCGTACGGAAAGCCCCAGCTCCTCCAGCTGTTTTTCATCTGCCGGCGTAGGCGCTTCGGTCATCAGGCAGGATGCGTCCTTCACCTTCGGGAAAGCAATCACGTCACGGATGCTGTCTTCTCCGGCCATAAGCATGACCAGACGATCCAGGCCATAGGCCAGGCCAGCATGAGGCGGCACTCCATATTTGAAGGCATCCAGCAGGAAACCAAACTGACTGTAAGCCTGTTCCCTGGTAAAGCCAAGCACCTCAAACATCTTTTCCTGTATGTCATTTTGGTGGATACGGACACTGCCTCCGCCAATCTCATTTCCATTCAGCACGATATCATAAGCCTTTGCGCGCACTTTTCCAGGATCACTGTCGATAAACGCCAGATCCTCCTCCATCGGCATTGTAAACGGATGGTGCATAGCCACGAAACGTCCCTGTTCCTCACTCCACTCCAGGAGCGGAAATTCCGTGATCCATACAAACCGGTATTCATTCTTATCAAGCAGCTCCAGCTGCTTTGCAAGCTCCACACGCAGAGCTCCCAGAGAATCCCATACAACTTTATTTTTATCAGCAGCAAACAGAAGCAGGTCTCCCGGCTCTCCGTCCATAGCCTTCACCAATGCGCTCATCTGCTCTTCACTTAAGAATTTCGCAAAAGAGGATTTCACGCTGCCATCCTCCTGGATAGCGATGTATGCCAGTCCCTTGGCTCCATAATCCTTCACAAAGGCTGTCAGTTTGTCGATCTTCTTTCTTGGCATGCCTCCCTGGCCTTTGGCGTTGATTCCACGCACGCTGCCGCCGTTTTCCAAGGCACCGGTAAATACGCCGAAACCACAGTCCTTCACCACGTCGGATACATCAGTAAGCTCCATGCCGAACCGAAGATCCGGTTTATCAGAGCCAAAACGGTCCATAGCCTCCTGCCAGGTCATCCGCTGAATAGGAAGCTTCACTTCAATGCCCAGCACTTCCTGGAAAAGCCTCTTAAGATAGCGCTCGTTGACCTCGATCACATCATCTACATCTACGAAGGAAAGCTCCATATCGATCTGCGTAAACTCCGGCTGACGGTCCGCACGAAGATCCTCATCCCGAAAGCACCTGGCAATCTGGATATAGCGGTCCATGCCCGAACACATCAACAATTGCTTATAGAGCTGAGGGGACTGCGGAAGTCCGTAAAAACACCCTGGATGCACACGACTTGGCACCAGATAGTCCCTTGCCCCTTCCGGCGTAGTCTTTCCCAGCATAGGTGTCTCCACCTCCAGGAAGCCTTCCCCGGCAAAAAACTGTCTTGTGAGCGTCATGACATGGCTCTTCATCCGCAGATTCCTCTGAAGATCCGGTCTGCGAAGATCCAGATACCGGTATTTCAGGCGCACTTCTTCCTTTGTTTTTGAATTTTCCTCGATCGGGAAAGGCGGTGTTTCGGATTCAGACAGGATTCTTAAACTCTCCGGAATGATCTCGATCTCGCCGGTTGCAAGGTTTTCATTGACAGCGCCGGAACGCATCTCCACTCTTCCTGTGATTGCAACCACATATTCCGCCCGCAGCTTCGCTGCCTTTTCGAGCAATGCGGCATCTGCTTTTCCTTCCTCAAATACTACCTGGATGACGCCGGAACGATCCCGCACATCCACGAACACCAGTCCGCCTTTATTTCGATTTTTCTGAACCCATCCCATGATTGTGACAGTCTGCCCTGCCTGTGAGGCTGACAGTTCTCCGCATCTGTGGGTCCTTTTTAAGCCCTTCATTGATTCAGCCATGATTTTTCTCCTCTCCTCAAGTTCTCTACCACTTTTCTATTACATCCGCATAACAGTCAATGATTTCCTGATACCCTTCTTCCGCCAGCTGTTCCTTCTGAAACTTTTTATTCTTTTTCATATGGACAGTCAGCACCTGATATCCCTGCCCGCGGTCTTCTTTTGCCCTGTCAAGCACCTTTAACACTGCTTCTTTCGGGAGCTTTTTATCCAGCAGGTATGCCTTCTTATCCTGCTTGCCCGGCACCTGATATCCGCTTTCCAAAAGCAGCATCACGATTCTTTCAAATCCGATGGAAAATCCGCAGGCCGGAGTATCCTGACCCGTAAACTTTCCGATCATCTTGTCGTAACGTCCGCCTCCGGCTACCGATCCGCCAAACTCATCCATACGGATCTCAAAAATCGTTCCGGTATAATAAGACTGCCCCCTCACCATCGTGGGATCGAACCTTACAGAAAACTCACATTCTTTTGCGGCTTCCACACTGGAAATGATCTGCTCCATCCTGTCTGAAGTCGCGGCATCCAGATGGTCTCCCAGCTTTTCCTTCAGATACCGGATACCGGACACGTCTGCCGGCGTCTCGTCAAAGAGGCCCAGATAGCACTCCACGGATTCCCTGGCATAGCCCATCTCCTGAAGCTCTGCGGCCACGCCTTCTCTTCCGATCTTGTCCATCTTATCTAAAACAATAAACACCTCATCATAGTCTTCCTCTTTAAAACCACTATAGGAAGCCATGGCCTTTAATATATTCCTGTCATTGATACAGACTGTAAAATTCTTAAAATCAATCTTCCCAAGCACCGCGGTCGTGGCAAGGATCAGCTCAATCTCAGAAAGAGCGCTCTCTTCTCCCAGAATGTCAATATCACACTGGGTAAACTGACGGAATCTTCCCCTCTGCGGCCTGTCCGCACGCCAAACACTTCCGATCTGCAGCGCCTTAAAAGGAGACGGCAACTCATTGGCATGAGCAGAATAATACCTTGCCAGCGGCACGGTCAGATCATAGCGAAGGCCGCTGTCCGCCAGGTCATTTTCTTCTTTCGCCTCATCAATCTTCAGCTTTTCTCCCCGTTTCATGATCTTGAAGATCAGCTTTTCGTTATCTCCGCCCTGCTTGCTGCACAGATTCTCAATATGCTCCACACACGGTGTCTCCATCGACTGGAACCCAAAGCCCTTATAGGTCTCTTTGATCAGTCCGATCAGATAATCACGGATCTCCATTTCCTGGGGAAGGATATCTTTCATCCCTGTCACCGGCTTCTTTTTTAATGCCATAACCATTCTCCTTTTCGTTGTATCATCTCGTCGATCCTCTCAATATACGCATCGATTGCTTTGACGTTCTCGATCCGTATCAGATTCGTCAGCTTCTTCTTTCTGCTTCCCGGCATGGGGCAGGGCTCCTTCAGCACGATTTTTGATGATGCCCCGGCGCCGGCCGCCAGGATCGACTGTTTTTCTTCCATAATAAGTATATTGTATATTCCGGCTTTGTCAACCTTTGCATATCCTACATTTTCAAAATTACCGGCTATATTTTTCTGCCGGTAGAGATAGTAGGGGGTAAGCCCCATCCTTCCCGCCGCCTCTTCTGCCATACGGATCATTTCACCAATATCTGTGCCCATACGAGCCTTTTGCTCCTCCTGGCCCATGCGGGCCGCACGCTTGATAGCAAGCGAATGGACGGTCAGACTGTCCGGCGAAAGCCTTCCGACCTTTTCCAGGGTATCCTGCATTTCAGCAGGCCCTTCTCCCGGAAGACCGGCGATCAGATCCATATTAATATTGTCAAACCCTATCTCTCTGGCCAGACAAAAGACCTCCTCAATCTCCTCTACCGTATGCTTTCTTCCGATCAGGTCAAGTGTTTTCTGCTGCATAGTCTGGGGGTTGACAGAAATCCTGGTAACGCCGTGCTTTTTCATTACTTCAAGCTTTTCTCTTGTAATACTGTCCGGCCGCCCGGCTTCCACTGTGTATTCCAGCAGACGGCTTCTGTCAAAATGCTCATCCACAAAGGAAAGCAGGCGTTCCAGCTCCCGTGCCGAAAGAGATGTTGGTGTTCCTCCTCCGATATAAATACAATTCAGATGCTTTTCTGCGGAACACTCTGCAATCGAAGCGAGCTCGCGGCACAGGGCATCCAGGTAATCCGTCACACGGTCCGCCCAGTCCCCGATAGCTCCTGAACTGAAAGAACAGTAGCTGCAAACGGTAGGGCAAAAGGGAATCCCGATATAGAGACTGTATCCCTCATTCAGGTCAAGCTGTCCAAGGAGCGTTCTCTCCCTTCCTGAAATATCCCAGGCAAGCGCTGCCTTGTCCTCGCTCACCAGATACTCTTTCCGGAACCAGGAAAGAAATTCCTCCCTGCCAAGGCCTTCCTCCCTCTTCTGAAATGCAAGCTTTGTGGGCCGCACGCCCAGCAGAGTTCCCCAGGCAAGGGTGCGTCCTGCTTTTTCGGCCAGCATCCTGTACCACTGCCGGTCCAGCACGTGCTTATCCTTTTCCCTGTCTCCTTCTGTATCCAGAATAAGTCTGGATCCATCCGGAAATTCTGCCGTGGCAAAATGAGAGGCTTTCTCCTCCACGGAAGAGTGCACCTCTTCCTCCGGGAAAAAAGCCTTCACCATATGATATGCATTATATAGATAGGAATCATTTCTGCAAGATACCAAAATCATATGCTACTCCTGAATAAAGGGATTTTCTCTTTTCTCGTATCCGATCAGGGTCTCCCCCATATGTCCCGGATATACATGTGTATCATCCGGCAGAACCATCAGCTTTTCTTTGATTCCCCGGATCAGATCCTTCGTACTGCTTCCTTTAAAATCGGTCCTGCCCACTGATCGCTGGAACAATGTGTCTCCGCTGAACAAAACACCCTCCGATTTTACATAGTAGCAGCATCCGCCCGGCGTATGTCCCGGCGTATGAAGCACCTGAAAGTCATACCCCGCCAGAGAGAGCGTCTGTCCGTCCCGCAAGGGCGCAGCTCCCGCAAAAGTATAACCCGCGGTATAAATAGCAGACTGGTTCCACTGCGGATCCTCCATCATCTTCAGATCGTCTTCATGTACATATACCGGCACGGAATATTCTTTCAGAAATCCATCAATCCCCATAATGTGGTCAAAATGCCCATGTGTCAGAAGGATGGCTTCGATCTTCAGCCCCTCTTCCCGAATATGATCCATCAGACGGGCCGGCGCTGCCGCCGGATCTACAACCACCGCCTGCTTTGTATCCTCATTCACCGCCAGATAGCAGTTTGTACTGATAATACCTGTCACAAATTTTTCTACTCTCATCTTTTAACCTGTTGTCCTTTCAATATCGATCACACCGTCCAGCTGGCGAAGCTTCTCAATGATTTTTGTAAGCTCATCTCTGCCGTGTACAATAAATCCCGTCTCGATGGTGGCTGTTCCTTTCTTACTGGTCCGGACATTCATGGATTTCACATCCACATCCGCCTCCGTGAAGATCCGGGACATTTCCATCAAAAGACCCTGGCGGTCATAAGTATACATCTTGATCTCCGCAAGATACTGGCCGCCGGCCTCTTCGGCCACATCGCTCTCCCACTCGGCGTCTATAAGCCTTGCCCTTTCAGATTCCGTCAGATGGATCATATTGACACAGTCTGTACGGTGGATAGAAAGACCTCTTCCTCTGGTCACAAATCCCACGATCTCATCCCCCGGCACCGGATTACAGCACCTGGAGAACCGTACCGCCACATCATCAATTCCCTTGACCACAATACCGCTCTTGGATTTTGCGATATGGACACGGTTCTTTGCAGCCTCCGCCACCCGTTCCAGCACCACTTCGTCCGTAAGCTCCTGCTTATGCTCCTTGTTGTACTCTTCCATCAAACGGTTTACCACCTGGCCCTCTTTCAGTCCTCCGTGACCAATGGCGGCAAGCACTGCATCCCAGTCCCGGAATCCATACTTCTTCTGGACCACCTCCATATATCTGGAGTTCATGATATCACTGGGATTAATGCTTTTTGATTTGCAGTAAGAGGCAATCATTTCTTTTCCTTTGATGATATTGCTCTCTTTAAATTCCTTTTTAAACCATTGATTAATCTTATTTTTTGCCTGTGTACTTTTAACGATATTCAGCCAGTCGCGGCTGGGACCTTTGGAATTCTGAGAGGTCAGGATCTCGATCCTGTCTCCGTTCTGGATTTTATAGTCAATATTAACCAGCTTTCCGTTTACACGGGCGCCTACCATCTTATTTCCTACCGCACTGTGGATGGCATAGGCAAAATCGATCGGCGTTGATCCATTTGGAAGATTCTTCACGTCTCCCTGGGGTGTGAAGCAATATACATCCTCGGCAAACAGATCCAGATCCCCTTTGATCAGATTTAAAAACTCCCGGTTGTCCGACATGTCTCTTTGCCATTCCAGAATCTGACGGAGCCAGCTTAGCTTTTCTTCCTCCTGAGCCTCCACGCTCTTTCTTCCATCGTTGGACTCTTTATATTTCCAGTGGGCCGCAATACCGTACTCTGCCGTCTTATGCATTTCCTGGGTCCTGATCTGTATCTCGAAAGGCTGCCCCACCGAACTCATCAGCGTCGTGTGGAGAGACTGATACATATTTGGCTTCGGCATGGCAATATAATCCTTAAAACGTCCCGGAATCGGCGTATACATCTCATGGATCACACCCAAAGCCGCATAGCAGTCCTTCACGGAATCCACAATGATCCGCACTGCAAACAGATCATAAATCTGATCCACAGTCTTATCCTGATTGACCATTTTCTTATAAATACTGAAGAAGTGCTTAACTCTTCCGTTGACCTCTGCCTTAATGTTGGCATTTTTCATATGGTCCGACACTTCGTCCACAATCTGCTGAACAAATTCTTCTCTTTCCGTCTTTCTTGCATTGATCTGCTTTACAAGATCAAAGAAAACCTCCGGCTGAGAATACTTAAGCGCCAGGTCGTCAAGCTCTGTCTTAATCTTGGAAATACCAAGCCTTTGGGCGATCGGAGCGTAGATGTCCATGGTCTCCTTTGCCTTTTCCTTCTGCTTGGCAGGCGTCATAAACTGCAGTGTCCGCATATTATGCAGACGGTCGGCAAGCTTAATGATAATAACCCGGATATCCTTCGCCATAGCAAGAAACATTTTTCTTAAGTTTTCCGCCTGCAGCTCCAGTTTATCCGAGGAATATGAAAGCTGGCCCAGCTTTGTGACCCCGTCTACCAAAAGCGCCACTTCCTCGCCAAATTCTCTTTTAATATCTTCATCCGTATATTTCGTATCCTCCACCACGTCATGGAGCATTCCTGCCGTGATCGTTTCCTTATCCATCTCCAGATCCGCCAGGATAATAGATACCCACAGCGGATGAATGATATACGGCTCTCCCGATTTCCGGTATTGGTTCCCGTGCGCCGTCTTAGCCATCTGATATGCCTTGCTGATCATTGACACATCCGTCGACGGATGGTATTTCCGGATACGGGCGATTAACATGTCATACAGACGGTCCGGATCTTCATAATCGCCAGGTGCCTTTACCGCATGGCCATCCACGATCTTAAGTCCGCTCATAGTGTCTTCGGTAATAGACTCCGGCGCAATGCGCCCGTCGATCGCCTCATAAGTTGTCGTAGACTTTGACATATTAACGCCTCCTCTCTCTTCGTAATTACAATCATCTATTTTCCCGGATATATGATTACCGAATCTACATCATATTCCTTCAGACGTTCCCGTCCCTTAAGCCCGGCCAACTCCATCAGGAACACGGCCTTCACTACTTCGCCGCCCAGTCCTTCCACCAGACGTATCATAGCCTCGTTGGTTCCCCCGGTAGCGATCAGATCATCCACCAGCACTACCTTCTGCCCCGGCTTTACAGCATCGCGATGCATCTCCAGTTCTGCAGTCCCATACTCCAGCTCATACTGGATAGACACAGTCTCTCTGGGCAGCTTCCCTTTCTTCCGGATCGGGATGAATGGCTTATGCAGATTATATGCGATCGGAGCTCCAAAGATAAATCCCCGGGACTCAGAGCCGGCAATCAGGTCAAACTCAAGACCTTTCAGCTTCTCCTGTATTAGATCGATCGCAAGCCTCAAACCGTCTGCATCCTGAAGCACACTAGTCACGTCCCGGAAAATAATTCCCGGCTCCGGAAAATCCGGAATACTGATTACATAGTCCTCGATCCGTTTCATCGTCTCGTCTCCATTCTCTTAAAAATATTAATACAATCTTAAGTATAGCATTACTTATCCCCATTTTCAAACTATTCTGTACATTTATAGCAGTACTTTCTTTCGCATTTTTACGCAGTCTGATAGTGAGTGATCACAATCTGGGGCGTCGCCTGTCCCATATATTCATTCAGTGTGGGATAGTAGGTAACAGAAAGCAGCGTGTCTTTTCGCCCGGACAGATTCTCTACATCACCAAAATATACTGCCTCCACTGTATTGCCATTTACATCCACAGCCCGCATTTTCAGCACATTCTTCTTCCTTCCCATCACACGCATATCCATAAGCCGCACGTTTCTGGCCGCAAAAACAGGCTTTGTATTTCCTTTTCCAAACGGCTCCAGAAGCGCAAGCTCACGGATCAACCCTTCCGTTACGCAGGAAAAAGGCATTTCCATATCAATCACCACTTTTTCCGTCAGATCCTTGGGTGTCAGCGTACAATAATCGTTGATCATCTTCCGAAAACTTTCCAGATTCTCCCGCTTCATCGAAAGTCCCGCCGCCTGTCTGTGACCGCCAAATCGCATAAGCAGATCCTTGCACCGGCTCAATTCCTCATACATAGAATAGGCTTCGATGGAGCGTCCGGATCCTTTTAATCCTTCACTTGCATTTGTCAGCACAAACGCCGGCTTATAATACCGTTCCCTTATCCTTCCGGCCACGATCCCGGCCAGACTTTCGTGGCAATCGGGAAGATAGATCACCAGCACCCGGTCTTCTTTCAACGCAGATGCTTCTACCATCAGCTCCGCTTCTTTCACCGCTTTTTCCGTCATTTCCTTACGGCTGTCATTCAGTGCTTTCAGATCCCATGCCAGCTGGTCCGCCTCCTTCCTAGTCTTTGCCTCCAGCAGCCGAAGCGCCCGCTTGGCTGTGTCGAGCCGTCCGCTGGCGTTTAAGCAGGGACCAAGCACAAAACCGATATGATAGGCGCTGATGGTCTTATCCGCAAGGCCGGTACATTCAATCAGCGACCGGAGGCCCGGATTTCTGGTACGCTCCAGCATCTGCAGCCCTTCCTTTACGAAGATACGGTTTTCTCCTTTCAGATCCATCACGTCTCCTACCGTAGCAATAGCAACATTTTCAATAAGATCATCCAGATCTTCAGAGTCCCGCCCCATAGATTCCCAGAGAGCTTCCATGAGTTTATATGCCACTGCCGCTCCGCATAAATGCGGAAAAGGATATTCACAGTCCGGACGTTTCGGATCCACTACCGCATCTGCCGGAGGCAGGAGATACTGTTTCTTGCCACCCCACTCTTCAAAGGGCACCTCGTGGTGATCCGTTACGATCACAGTCATCCCCATATCTTTTCCAAAGGCAATCTCCTCAGCCGCCGCAATCCCATTGTCACAGGTGAGCACCGTGTCCACGCCGTCATCATATGCCCTCTGGATCAGGTGAATATTCAGCCCATATCCGTCCGTCATACGATCCGGAATATCATAGTCCGCATCTGCCCCCAGCCTCTTTAGACCTTCCAGTAAAATATAGGTGGCATTGACTCCATCAATATCATAATCTCCAATGACCCGGAGTCTTTTCCCTTCTTCCAGCTTTTCTCTCAGGATTTCCACAGCCTTGTCCATATCCTTCATCAGCATCCCGTCGCACAGGTCTCCGATCGTCCCGTTCAGATACTGTCCGATTGCTTCTTCTCCCACAACATCCCGGTTTCTGATCAGGCAGGCGAGCCTGGGGCTGATCTGAAATTTTTTCCCGATTCCGGCAAAATCCGCTCCCTTCCGAAGCATTACCCATCGTTCCATTTTTTCACTCCTTACGCCGCTATACATATAATATATAATGCAAAAGAAACGGCCCGCCGTTCCTCCAGGCTGTGGCCGTTTCCCGTCTCATTTTTCTATTTGCTATTTCTTTCCTTTGCCTGCGGTCTTCTTTCCACCGATCTTTGTCTTCATTACATACCACAGGGCTGCCGTGATACATACAGAGGAATAAGCTCCCCAGACAATACCCACGATCAGCGGCAGTGCAAACTCACGGATGGAGCTGACACCCAGAATATACAGAACCGCAACCATGATGAATGTAGTCAGGTTCGTATAAATACTTCTGGTCAGTGTCTCTGTAACACTCTTGTTTACCAATAGCTTAAGGTCTGTGCTCCTTGTCTGGTAGCGCAGCTCCTCACGGATCCGGTCAAAGATAACGATAGTCGCATTGATCGAATAACCTACAATCGTCAGGATACATGCAATGAAAGTATTGCCAATAGCGATCCTGGATACCGCATAGAACAGGATAACTACCACCACATCATGTAACAGAGCCAGTACCGCACTGGTCGCAAACCGGATATCCTTAAATCTGAGCCAGATGTACAGCAGCATGAACACTGCGGCTGTCAAAACGGCCACAACGGCGTCCTGACGCATTTCGCTGCTCACCGTAGAGCTGATATTTTCTGCAGTGATCGTATCTGCATCAACCTGGAAATTATCTACCAGAGCCTGATTGAGCGCCTCACGCTGGTCAAGATCCAGAGCAACCGTCTTGATGATGACCTGATTGCTTCCTTCTACCTTCTGTGTCTGGACATTGTTGTCTCCCGTTACTTCCTCTACCACCGGGACGATCTCCTGATCGATCTCATTAATCGTATAATCCTTATCAAAGTCTACCGTCGTTGATGTTCCACCTTCAAATTCCAGGCCATAGGCAAAAGCGCCCCGTCCCTGCGAATAATTATAGCCCAGCACTCCAAGACCGATAAGCATCACGGCAATAGAAAGGGTAAAGAAGTATTTCTTCTTCCCGATGAAATCAATAGGCTGACGTTCTTTTTTCGGATGATAATAAAGCTTTTCGCCCCGAAGTCCTACAGCATAGAACGCAAAAACAATAATCCTGGTAATCACCAGCGCCGTGAACATGGATACCACAATACCGATTGCCAGCGTCTGCGCAAAGCCTTTGACCGTTCCGGATCCCATAAACCACAGCACCGCAGCAGCGATCAGGGTGGTCACGTTTCCGTCTATAATAGCTGACATGGCCTTCTGGAAGCCGGCCTTCAGTGCATTCTTAATACTCTTCCCTCTTGCCATCTCCTCGCGGACACGTGCAAATATAATAACATTTGCATCCACAGCCATACCGATACTCAAGACGATACCGGCAATACCCGGAAGCGTCAGCGTCACATTAAACGCATTGAGGATCACCAGCACAAGCTCTGTATAAATCACGAGCGCAATGCCTGTCGCCAGGCCGGGCAGATAATAAACGCAGATCATAAAGATGAACACCAGGCCAAAACCGATCGCACCTGCCATAAGGCTGGTACTGATCGCCTCTTCACCCAGCTGGGCCCCTACTACATTAGAACGGAGCTCCTTAAGTTCCAGCTGAAGTCCTCCGATACGGATCGTAGACGCCAGGTTATCTGCCTCTTCATACGTGAAATTACCGGTAATATATGCGGTTCCGCCTGTGATCGCCGACTGCACTGTCGGGCTGCTGATCGTCTCGCCGTCATAGATAATGGAAATCGGCTGTCCAATATTCGCCTCTGTTGCATCTGCAAACTTCTGGGTGCCTTCATCATTCAGGACCAGTTCCACAGAGTACTCCGCATTTCCCATATCGTCCTGTCCGGACTGCACACTGGCCGTCTGTACGTCTGCCCCGGTGATCACCGACTCGCCGTCGGAGGTCTGAAATTCCAGGGAGCCCGGCTTTCCAAGCTCGTCCAGGATCTGGTTGGCATCTGTTACACCCGGGATCTCAATACTGATCCGGTCATCGCCCTCCTGGTATACGCTGGCTTCCGTGCTGTACTGTTCCACACGGAGCTGCAATTTATAGATGGTATCACTCATCTGTTCCGCCGTCGGATTTTCATCCTCTACCTGATAGGTAATGCTGACACCGCCGGCCAGGTCCAGACCCAGCTTGATATTTCTCATTGCGCCGGTTCCGGTCTTTCCAAAGCCTACCGCTGTCGTAAATCCCAGAAAGATAATCACAACCGCCATAAGTATCAGGCTGATGATCCCTTTTTTCTTATTCATCTTCATGTTCCGATACTTCCTTTCCTGCATTTTCCCGCATCGCTTCCGCATCCGCCAGAGCGGCCTTGATCATGATCGCACACTCTACACGTTTACGCTGCATCTCGCAGCCGATCTCATATGTATCATGGATCGTCCCATGGAAATTATAGGCATTAGCCATACAGCCTCCGCTGCAGTAAAACTTTGCAAAGCAATTCCGGCATTTCTCCTTGGAATAGACATTACAGCTGCGGAAATCATCCGCAATTTCCGGTCTTTTGATCCCTTCGTCCACATTTCCCATCAGGAACTCTTCCTGTCCTACGAACTGGTGACAGGGATACAGGTCTCCCCACGGCGTAACAGCCAGGTACTCAGTGCCGGAACCGCACCCGGAAAGCCTCTTGGCAAGACACGGACCGCCATCCAGATCGATCATGAAGTGAAAGAAATTAAAGCCTCTTCCTTCCTGTTCTCTCTGGATCATGATCTTTGCCAGCTTATCGTATTCTTCCATGATCTTCGGCAGGTCCTCTTCCCGGATCGCATAAGGATCTGTCTCATCCCCTACCACTGGCTCAATGGACATCTGCTTAAAGCCCAGGTCTGCAAAATGCAGGATGTCTTCTGAAAAATCAAGATTATTTCTGGTAAATGTTCCACGGATGTAATAGCGCTCCTGTCCGCGGCTGTCGGCAAGCTTCTGGAACTTGGGAACGATCAGGTCATAGCTTCCCTTTCCATTGCGGAACGGGCGCATCTGATCGTTGATCTCTTTCCTTCCGTCCAGACTTAAGACCACATTGTCCATCTCCTTGTTGATGAACTCCTGGATCTCATCGTTTAACAGGACGCCGTTGGTCGTAACGGTGAAGCGGAAATGCTTGTCATAGAGCTTTTCCTGCTCTCTTCCGTAAGCTACCAGGTCTTTCACCACCTGCCAGTTCATCAGCGGCTCCCCGCCGAAGAAGTCCACTTCCAGATTTCTCCGGTTTCCGGAATTGGCGATCAGGAAATCCAGCGCCTTTTTCCCGACCTCGAAGCTCATCAGCGCACGTCTTCCATGATATTCGCCTTCCTCTGCAAAGCAGTATTTACATGCCAGGTTGCAGTCATGGGCAATATGCAGACACAGCGCCTTTACTACCGTCTTGCGCTTCTTCACCTCGTCTACCATACACTCGTAAACGTCCGGTACAAACAACTGTCCTGCTTCGGTAAGCTCCGCCAGATCATCCAGTACGTCCTTCAGATCTTCTGCCGGATAAACACCGCCTAATTTTTCCTCCACGAGCCCGTATACCGACGGTTCCTTAAGCTCTGCGGCAGTATAATCCCTGCCATTTTCGTTCAATACCGCGATCACGTCATAGCACAGGTCGTCCACCACATGAACGGCGCCGCTGCAGACATCCAGAACGATATTGTATCCGTTGTTTTTATATTGATGAATCAAGGTAATACCCCTTCCTACTACTATCCTCTTCCTAAAATTCTCTGCGATACAACAACAGAGAGCCTGGCTTCCCAGACTCTCGAAGCTGTAATGCTCTTTGGCAGTACGTTTTTCGTATTCCTGATGCGTCCTTTACTTGTTCTGTTCGCAGGTCTGATTTCCTACAGTACAGGAAGTCTTGCACGCAGACTGGCAGGATGTCTGACATTCGCCGCATCCGCTCTTCTTCAGGTTATTGTTCATGGTCTGTGTATTTAATGTTTTCACATGTTTCATGGTACATTCCTCCTTATTTTTCCTTAACTTATGCTATTATATCATCTTACCTGCGATTACGCAATCCATTTTTCTTAAGTCTATGCAGCCCGTCCCTGCCATCGTCAGGATATCATCGCTCCGGCCATTCCACCGCCGGCGCAGAGCACAAATGTCGTCAGAAAATGAACACCATCTCCGCTTAATGTATGGTATACGCCCAGTGTGATCAGCATAAGCAGGGTAAAATAACTGCCGCCAAGCAGAAGTCCCCACAGGAACCTGCGTACCTTGGCAAGCTTCCCGATCACGATCCCTCCCACCAGTGTGGACAGGACATAGATCACGATCACCGCCGCAGATACACTTTTTTCATTCAGCTCCAACCGGTACAGCGCCATTGCAAGCAAGAGGAGCAGGACTCCTGTCACCACATAGGATACCAGCAGGCCCTTTAGCACCCACAGGATCTTTGTATCTTTTCGAATCCGTCTTTCCATCCGCCGTCCCTCCTTGTCTATCACAAGTTATGACGGTGTACTGGCTTTTATTCCCGGATTTTTGTTTTCCGCCTTTTTCTACTGCTCCATCTGACGGCCTAAAAAGTCTGCCGCACAGCTTGCCACCTTCTGCTCCGCTCCGGTAAACTTCTTTTTTTCATCCCTGGAAAGCAGGATTACGCCTCCGATCACATCGCCTTCACAGATAATAGGATGAATCACCTCCCAGAGATAGTCTCCCTCCTGTTCACTGACAATCTTGACGCTGGCTTTTTCCTGTCCCGGAAATGTGGTGGCTGTCCGCTCTCCCAGAAGCTTCATAAGCTGGGAGCTGATATATTTGTCTGTAAGCTCCTTTTTCCCGCTGCCTGCTGCTGCCACGACCTGATCCATATCGCAGATACAGACCAGGCACCCCGTGGTCTGCGCCAGGCTTTCCGCATACTGCCCCGCAAATGCGGACAGTTCCCCGATGGGGGAATATTTTTTTAAGATGATCTCGCCTTCCCGGTCGGTAAATATCTCCAGCGGATCTCCTTCACGGATCCGCAATGTCCGGCGGATCTCCTTTGGAACCACGACCCTTCCCAGATCATCAATTCTTCTGACAATTCCTGTTGCTTTCATATTTTCTTTTCCTCCGTTTACTGTATTCTTTCGACAGCCGTACTGCTAGTATCTGTAAACAGAGGAAATTTTATTCCATTAGCGGATAAAATTCGTAGGCTGCTGTATTTCCTGCTCTGGAAGTCCGTATTTTTCTTTTCCCAGCGCAATGCTCTTCATCAGAAACGCCATATTCCGGGCCAGGGTACGCATGGTCTGAAGTCCTTCTGCGTCTTCTCTTGCCTCTCCCTGCTCTCTGCCATGGACACTGTTCCAATACTGGCTGGAAGCCACCGGCATGCCGCAGATGGTAAAATACTTGTTCAGCTCGTCAAAGGTAGCTGAAAGGCCGCCTCTTCTTGCCACGACTACGCTGGCTCCCACCTTCATCCGTTTCTCGAAGTGGGTGCTGTAGAACAGGCGATCCAAAAGCGAAATCAGCGTTCCATTGGCTGATGCATAATAGACCGGGCTTGCCACCACCAGTCCATCACATTCCTCAAATTTAGGTGCGATCTCATTTACAATATCGTCAAATACGCATTCCCCTTTTTCATAACAGCTGCAACAGGCAATACATCCCCGGACGTCTTTATTTCCCACCAGGATTTCTTCTGTCTCAATGCCCTCCTGCTCAAAAATCTTTCTCATTTCATCTAACGCGATTGATGTATTTCCTTTTGCATGAGGACTTCCGTTCAGCATTAATACCTTCATTTTGTCTCCCTCCAATTTAAGTTATATCATCTTGCTCCGTTTTCTATTCTACGCCCGCCCCGGGAAAAATCAATCTTGATTTTTCGCACTGCTGTGCTATACTTATTACTGATGGGGTATTAGCGCAGCTGGGAGCGCGCCACATTCGCATTGTGGAGGCCACGGGTTCGAATCCCGTATACTCCATATTTTTATGAACCGCGTATTTTAGGCAAATAATCATGACGCCTATATATGCGGTTTTCTCTTTGTTTGATTTTGCAGAACAAGAAAAGCACCTTCAAAAGAGAATTGTATCACTTTTGTTGATGCCAAATTTTTAAATAATATAAGCGCAATTATTTTGGATGGGCGGTGTATCCATCATCTCAGGTACTCTTTACAGAGTGTGTCGGGAACCATTTCCGACCTCAAAATAATTACGCTTAGTATTATCATATTCTTTTTGTACTTAATAATATACTATTCTTTTTTATCAGAGTCAATCCCGAATAATAAGTCTCTGTCTCTTCCTTATATATTCCGTCCTTGATACTGTACAGTCACAACATAAACCGTTTTCCTTGCTTCATCAATTCTGAAGATGACAATATAATTATCTATGAGTAATTGTCGATACTCTTTTCCTGCATAGCGTCCTTCAGTTCGTTCTTGATGCGATTGAGGAAAACTTTCTAATTTCTTTAATGCTGCCCACATCCGGTCAGTCTGTCCTTTTGCATTTTCTGGCGCTAATTTTTCCAAAGCGATATATGCAAAAATATCATCTATATCCCTAAAGGCCCGTGGATTTAATTTAACTTTGTATTTATCCATAGTATTTTCTATTCAATTTCTCAAATGCTTCATTGAGATCAATAGAAACAGCACCTTCTTCCAGTTCTTTTTCGGATTCATAGATTGCCTGATCGATACGGTTAGTTTTGACAAATTTATCATATAATTCACTGCTCATAACAACTAAATCACTATATCCATTTTTAGTTATAAAAATCGGTTCCTGAGTTTTATGAGCCATATCAGATATTTCGCTTGTATTGCGAAGTTCCTTGATCGGCATAATAACTGGCATAGTATCAGCTCCTTTCTTTCAACATAATTATAGCATAATTATGTTGAAAAGTGCACAAATTATTTACAGCACATTATAGAAAATCCTTTTTTCTTATGAAACTTCTATTATCTTCCCATGATCCAGCTTCAGTACCACATCCGCCTCATTCGCCACAGCCTCTGAATGGGTCACCACGATCACACATCTTCCCTGCTTATGTGCATTATCCTTTAAAATCTGTGTAATCTCTGCCGCCGTATCTTCATCCAGATTCCCTGTTGGTTCGTCAGCCAAGATCACCGGGGCATGACTTGCTAACGCCCGGGCAATCGCCACCCTCTGCTGCTGCCCGCCGGACAGTTTCAATACATTTCTTCCGGCCTCTTCTTCGCTGATTCCCAGACTTTTCAGTATCGGCATTGGATCTTCCTTCGCTGTCAAAAGTACATTCTCTTTTGGCGTCATATATTCGATCAGATTATAATTCTGAAAGACAAACGCCACATTATTCCTCCGGTGCCAGGCTAGTCCCTTTCCTTTTTCCATAATACTTTGTCCTTCATACAGGATTTCCCCGCTTTTGGGCTCATCCAGTCCTCCGATCAAAGACATAAGTCTTTTCCAATACCCGGATACCCGTTTATCCGCAAATCCCCTTTCCAGCAGCCGCCAGCACATCCAGATCTCACCCATGGATATCAATATCAGTAGTGATAAATATACTTCTCTGTTCATCATACGCCCTCCAGATATTCCAGAATCTGATGTTTGACTTTCGCAAGCTGAACTCTGCTTACCGGAAACTCTTCCCCGCTTGTCAGATATATGACGCCGTTTTCCATTCTTTCGATATGTTGGACATTCATCACATGCCCCCGGTCCACCAGCATAAACCTGGGATCAGAAAGTTCTTCCAGAAGCTTCCCTAGTGCAATCCGTTCTCTGTAAGTTTCGTCCATCGTTACATACTCTACATATTTCCCGCCTTTGGAGGCCTTCTGTATGTATAAGATCTCCCGATAAAAAAGCTTCTTTTTCCCTCGCTTGATTCCAACAATACGATAGTCCTTCTTCTGTTCTATTTCCTTGGAAATCATCCTTTGCAGAATATCGGGCAGCCGCCGGTCCATGCTTTCCTTTAAGATATACTGACTGGCTTCCACAAGGTAGCTTTCTGCTGCATACTCTGCATAGGAGGTCAGGTAAAGAAGCTTTGTGTCCTTTCCCCGTTCTCTCAATATTCGTCCCTGTTCTATACCGTTGATCCCCGGCAGCCTGATATCCAGAATCAAAATCTCGTACTCGCTATTTTCTTCTAAAAACCGCTCCGCACCCTCATAGACCCGACACTGTATTTCCGCAAAATCTCCGGCTGTCTTTTCCACATACCTGCATACCTCTTCCCGCATCCTGGCCTCATCCTCAATTACCCCAATCCGAATCATTTTATCTCCTCCTTGCTCATACGGAGTTTAAAACGAATATAATATACTCCATCGTATTTTTCAGCAAGGTGGCTGTTAGTGTCTATTTTTCAGGCCATGGATTTAAGTAAAAAAATAACCGGCACCCTCTCGGATGCCGGTCGTCCCTTTTCTGTCCCGAAAATAAATTGTCTGTTATTCTGTCCTAAGCGCCGTCACAGGATCGCTCTTTGCCGCTTTCCTCGACGGGATCAGCCCGCCGATCAAAGTCAGGCCCACGCTTAGAAGAATCAGAATCACCGCCGGCCGCACCGGAAGCACGGCATTGACGGCGTCTGTTCCTGCAAGATAATGGATCAGTGCGTTACCCGGTATCAAAAGCAGAAGTGAGATAATAATTCCCATTGCCCCCGCACAGAACCCAATGATAAAAGTTTCCGCATTGAAGACCTGTGAAATATTTCCCTTGGACGCTCCGATGGCGCGCAGGATACCGATCTCCTTCTTCCGCTCCAGTACGCTGATATAGGTGATGACACCGATCATGATCGAAGAAACCACCAGGGAGATTGCCACAAATGCAATCAGTACATAGCTGATGATATCAATAATATCCGTCACGGAAGACATCAGTGTTCCCACCACATCCGTATAGGTGATGACCTGCTCTTCTTTTCCTTCCTCTTCCATCTTACTGTTATAATCATCCAGGATCTTTACCACCTGCTCCTTGCTCTCGAAATCCTTCGGATAGATATCAATCCCGCTTGGCACATCAAAATCCACATAGCCAAGAGCAGCCAGATTATTTTCATAAGATGCGCTGTCGCCGGAATTCATGGACATCATAAGCTCCGTCAGCTGATCTCCTGTCATATTCATCTGAAATGCATCTGCAAATGCATCCCCATCAATATTCATGGCGTTTTCCAGACTGCTCCCCACATTTGCCATTGCCTGGCTCATGGCTGTTCCCATGCCGCCTGCAAGCTGGCTCATCATCTGCTGCATTGCGGATGAAATCTGTGCGGACAAGGCCTGACTGACAGCGTTTCCATAGGAAGACATGGCATTTCTCATATAATTCTCTACCGCCTGCGTCAGCTGGCTTTCCACATTTCCCATATCAACAGTACCTGCAAGACCTTCTGCAAGACGGTTCTGTGCATCCTCCGTCTGCAGATAGTCCAGGAAATACTCGCCTATCTTCGAAGGATCCGGACCATTCCCCTCCTGTGCATAATCGTAGTAACCTTTCATAATCTCTTGCGCTAGTGCAGTCATCTGATCATCCGACACGGTCACCCCATCCAGCTTCTCTTCCAGGAAATTATTAAACGCGCTCACAGCAGGATCTCCCTGCATAAACGTAATCAGCGCGCTATAAAACTCATCTGCGTTTTTAAAGTTCTGTCCTTCCACAGACTGTGCAAAGTCATTCTGCAGCCCCGCAAAAAGACTGGAAAGCTCCGAGCTTGATACCGTCATCGCACCGCTTTTGTTTATAATATTCACCACCGATTCCTTCATGATCGATTTGGCTCTATCACTGGTCAGATAGTTCTGAAAGCTTTCCAAAAGCCCCGAATAATCTGCCTCCGGATGATCCTTCACATAGAGCTGATAGCCTTCCATCAGGCTTTCCGCCATTTTCGCAAATCCTTCTGACGAGATACTGATATCCAGATTTCCCAGCATCTCGCCCAGGTCCATCGTCCCCGTTTCCGGCAGGCCAATGTTGATTCCGCTTAGATCGACCATTCCTGACAGGTCCACAGAATCGCCTGCATTTCCAAATACGCTGGAAAAGTCAAAGGAATCCGACAGGTTTGAAAACGCGCTTTCATCAAAGCCAAAAGCCTCCTGAAGCTTTTCCTCGTCCACCGTAATCAGGGACTCCATATCAAACGTATTTTCAGAGCTCTCCTCTCCAAAAGCCTCTCCCGTAAATACATTAACAGAAGGATCTGCAAGCTGCTGTTTGACGATCTCGGTATCCTCCGCATACTCCGACATATGTTTGGTCAAAGAAGCCGGATAACAGATGCCCGCACTTAAGGCAGAAGCATTGGCGTCCTCAGAAGGCTGCACGACGCCGACAATGGTCAAATCCTCCCCGTTCTCCACCAGCCCTTTCACATAATCATGATTGCCGGACTTGTCTGTCCATACCTGGTACTGGCTGTCATACGCATAATAATCTGCACTGTTTACCAATTTGAAATTGATGCCGATAATATCATCATAATCATAACTTCCCATATCCTCCGGTACAGTTATGTCTTCTTCGTTCAGGAACTGACTGACCATCTCATCCAGCTCCAGCGGATCTCTGAGTCCCAGCGTATAGAGCATGAAATCACTGATCGCTCCGCCCTGGGTCAGGACCAGCACACACTCATTGGAATTTTCCGGCCACCGGCCCGCTTTTATGTCATATTGCCCCTCGTACAGCTCTTCATTTTCCGGCATCTCAAAGAACACATCTGTGCTCATCATACTGGACATCATGCTGTTCGTATTCGAGGATGATCCCAGTCCCAGAGAGGAAAAAGAGCTGTCCGGATGCACCTGGCGGATCTCGTCTCCGTTTTCTTTATAGATCTGAGGCTCCGTATTATAGGAATATTCAATCGCATTCGTATACTCTTCGATTCCGCTGTTTCCGCTGTCCAGATAGGTTTTCAGGGATTCCAGGTCATTGGTGTCCATAGTGGAGAACATATCTGTTACCATGTTGACCACATAGATATCTCCCTGCTCTTTCTCCTGGGATCCAGCTCCCTCTCCGCTTTCTATCATAGAGGAGAAGTCAACGCCGGTACTCTGGATCTGCAGCGGGTATTCCGATAACGTCTCTTCCTCTATCTGCTTGATATAATCATTTACCCCTGTAGACAAAGCCAAGATCAGCGCTATCCCTATGATTCCGATCGAACCTGCAAAGGAGGTCAAAAGTGTCCTTGCCTTTTTGGTTTTCAGATTGTTAAAGCTTAGGGACAGGGCTGTCAGAAAAGACATGGAGGCTTTCCCCATATTTTTGTGCTCCGGCTCTTCAAGCTCCTGTTCATTGACCATAAAGGGATCACTGTCGGAACGGATCTTCCCGTCCTTCAGGTTTACGATACGGGTGGCGTATTCATGAGCCAGCTCCGGATTGTGTGTAACCATGACGACCAGCCGGTCCCTGGCCACTTCCTTTAGCAGTTCCATGACCTGCACACTGGTCTCGCTGTCCAGCGCTCCTGTCGGCTCGTCGGCCAGCAGGATCTCCGGATCATTGACCAGAGCCCGGGCGATGGCGACTCTTTGCATCTGGCCGCCGGAGAGCTGATTCGGCTTCTTATGAGCCTGTTCTCCAAGCCCTACCTGCTCCAAAGCCTTCTTTGCCCGTTCTCTTCGCTCGGATTTCCCAATTCCTGAAATGGTAAGCGCCAGCTCCACATTGGAAAGAATGGTCTGGTGCGGGATCAGATTGTAGCTTTGGAACACGAAACCGATGGTGTGATTCCGGTAGGAGTCCCAGTCTCTGTCTTTGTATTTTTTCGTGGATATTCCGTTGATGATCAGGTCTCCGCTGTCGTAGCGGTCCAGACCTCCGATGATATTTAGAAGCGTTGTCTTCCCGGAGCCGCTGGGCCCCAGGATGGCAACAAATTCGTTGTCTCTCAGATTCAGACTTACCTGATCCAGTGCTTTCTGAACCAGACTTCCGGTGCGATATTCCTTACAGATGTCTCTTATCTGAAGCATTGATGTATTATCCCCTTTCTGTCATGCGCTGCGCTGTGTTTTGCTTTCCCCCCCTAATGCTATTATTGTAGCGAAAAACCATCTGTTTGTCACCATACATAAAGTATTTAGATACAGTTAGTCTGAGGTTCTGAGCATTTCTTCTTTATATTCTGTAATACTTTTTCCCGTCCAGGCCGAAAATGCCCTCAAAAAGGAGTTCAGTTCCTGATACCCCAGAAGATACGCAATATCATTTGTAGTCATATCCGTATTGCGGATATAATGAACAGCAAGCATTTCCCTGGTACTGTTTAACCGCTTTTGAAATGTGGTATTCTCTTCACTTAATTTGCGCTGCAGGGTTCTTTTTGACATTCCCAGTTTTTCTACCACCGCCTCTATGGTACAGGCGCCGCCCGGCATTAATTCTGTCAGCGCGCTCCGTACTCTCGCACTGACAGAATCATCTGCATCCAACTGTGCAAGTCTTCTGGACAATTCCGGCTCAAAATAATCCCACATTGCTTCGTTGTAAGTAATAAACGGCTTTTCCAGATCTATATTTGAGAATATGATCCCATTATGATCCGCCGGCGTGACCGCGGTTCCAAAAAATCGTTCTACAGCGGCATTTCCAGAGGGAACCTTCATTTTCACTGCCAGCGGATCTATCTTTTCCTTTGACGCCTTCCGTATCATTCCTGTAAGTAAAATGAATTCCGTCTCGACAAAAAACTGCGGCAGACACTCATTTCCGCTCTCTGTTACAAGCCTGACCTCCGTCTCATTTCCATCATCTGTCACATCAAAGACCATGGGGCCGATCAGTCGTTTGTATCTGGCAAGGCGTTCAATACAGACCCTGCCGTTTTTACTGCAGTAGGATGCAAAGATCGGCGGTGAAAATGATTCAATCTGATCTGTACAGGCAATCCTGACCGGAAGTTCGGGATCTTCAGACAGCTCGCCCACGGCATCCATAAACCGGAAGTATTCTTCTTCCTTCATGATTGGTGTTCTGCGGCTGAATATATCTCCCGGCAGCTTCGCTTTACGGAGCGCTTCTTCCACATTGATCCCGTAATACTTCAATAACTCTTTGTATCTGCCGTCCAGTATGAATCTGTTCATTTCTGTATCCGCCTCCTGTCTATTTGTTCCTGCTGCCGCAATTACAGCTATTTCTTCGCACTCCCTGGAAGCTGCCAGCTGTATACAAAATCCAGCATGGCCTTCTTTGGAAACATGGGCGCAAGTGTCATCATCGGTTTCTGCCAGCCCGGAAACCCGGATGTGACATTCATTTTTCCTTTCAGCATCCCTTCGTATCCATCCTTTGCGATTGGATATGGATCCACTGCATTGGCAAAAAGTTTTGTGTCCGAAAGTCCTCCGGCTTCTGCAAATCCCGTACTCATAGCCCCTGGCATCAGGCATGTAACGGTAACCCCGGTTCCTCTCAGTTCCCGCCAGAGCGCATTGGACCAGTTCGTCACATACGCCTTGGTCGCGTAATAGCATGCCTGGAGCGGTCCTGGCATCGTCGCTGCCGTGGAAGATACATTCAACACCCTGCCCTTCCCCGTTCCATAAATTCGGGAAGAAACAGCTTGCACAGCCGGGTCGGAGCTTCAATATTTACAGCAATCATAGACATATCCTGTTCCATCGTCCGTTCCCGTGTAAAGTCTCCTCTTCCTCCAAATCCGGCGTTATTGATGAGGTAATCCACTTCCCAGCCGTTCTTTTTACAAATATCATAAATCCTCCAGGGTGCTTCTGCCTGCGAAAGATCCGCCGCGATCGTGTGTGCATCAATGCCGTATTTCTTCTCAAGAGTCTCTTTCTGTGCATCCAGCTTCTCCTGCGTTCTGCCTATGAGGATCAGGTCTCCGCCTTTCTCAGCATGAATAGTTGCAAAGCACGTTCCAAGCCCTCCGGAAGAACCGGTAATAAGCGCTGTCTTCTTTTTGTTCATCATCTAAGCCTCCACTGTTGATCAAGGTATTTTATTACGCTCTTATTATATAGGTGGTACGCCCAATATCAAACATCAATTTGCGCCATATTTGTATTATATCATGCCAACAGTAAAAGGCACGATCCATTCCCGAATCATGCCTCATTTTCAATATCATTCATTCAACTACAATCCCAGGCCGCTGACCCAGTCGGTCACTTCCCCTTCCGCATCCGGCACAGCTTTAGAACACATCTTATAAAAAAGATTTTAATAACCGGAGCAGGAAGGGCTTTGTCAGTTCATAAATGGTGCAGTCGCCCTCCTTTATGCCTGCCTGTTTCATTGCTTCCAACTGCTTTTCCGTATGGGAAGTAAAGGGATGTATCCCGAACAAAAAGGGAAAAAAGCATAGAGGAATGCCTTCCTGTCCTTCTCCGTCATAAAAGGGAAAAACTTTTCCAGGCACTCTTCCAATGTATCAAAGGCTTCTGCATAGGTATTCTGCTGTATCATTTCATTCATATCTGTAATCCATGCATCATGTTCCCGTTTCAGAAGAGCCAGAAAGATTTCCTCCTTTGTCTGAAAGTAGTTATAGATGGACGTCCTGGTAAAAGAAGTCTTGTTCCCGATATCCCGAAGGGTAATGTCCTTGAAGCTCATGGTTGCATAGAGAGCGGCGCAGGCATTAACGATTTCTTCTTTTCTTGCGTTTGTCAATTCTTCAGAATCCCTTGGCATAGCCGCCTCACTCTCCCAGAGCAGATTTTGCCCATGCTCCTGCCCCACTGTTTACTAATTTTCCCCGTTTCCAGTTTGCCTTCGGGCAGTGTTCCTTCAGGCTTTTCTCTACTGTGCTGCGGCTCTTTTTATCTGTCCAGTCCAAATCCGCAGCCGTACAAAGCTGTGCCGGCAGGATCTCATATAAATCAGCTTCAACAGTACTCCTGCAATCTCATGAAGCAGGTTTCGCGCCGCCTGATTGTTCTTATACAGTTATGATGTAATGATATGAAGCTCCATATTCCCAAAAGAATTGCCCAGGGTAAACTGGTCTTCGATTCCTTCTGTCACGTATATGTCTCCATCCTCCGTGACAGCAATCATCTCAAAGTCCTGATGTTCCTTCCAATATTCCTCAGCCCCTTCCAGTCCTTTCACAAACATGGAGGTAGAAAGAGCGTCCGCCACTTTTCCTTCCTCTGTGATAATGCTTACAGAGACAAGGCCGTTATCCACCGGATACCCTGTCTCCGGGTCGATGATGTGGGTATATTCCTTCCCATCTTCCCCGACGAAATAACGCTCATAGCTTCCGGAGGTCACCACTGCACAGTCAGAAGCCAGAAGCATGCCCATCTGTCCGTCCCCGAAAGGATTGCGGATCCCGATACGCCAGTCAGTGCCGTCAGGTCTCTTGCCTACTGCCTGGATGTTGCCTCCAAGATCCAGCAGCGCAGATGTTACGCCCTGCTCTTTGAGCACCTCTGCCGCCGCATCTCCGGCATAGCCTTTCCCTACGGCTCCCAGATCCAGTTCCACCCCTTCCGGGAGTGTCAGCTCATTTCCATTCAGACTCACCTGTTCATACCCTACATGTTCCAGCAGCGCCTGAATCTCATCTGATGCCGGGATACGGTTCTCATCTGTTGTAAAGCCCCATGCCTCCAGCACCGGATAGATAGTCGGCTCCAGTGCGCCTCCGGTCTCTTCTGCCATTTCAAGCGCAAAGCTGACCACATCCTTCGTGTCATCGGTAAGTGTCACCGGGGTCCCTCCGCTGTGGTTTGCCTGATAGATCTGGCTGCCTTCATCTGTAACGGACCATTCCTTTTCCAGCTCCAGGATCCGTGCCTGTGCTTCTTCTACTGCCTCGCCTGCATCTTCTCCATAAGCTGTTATGGTCATGTATGTGTCCATTCCCAAAAAATTCACCTGCTCCTGCTGGCCTTCCAGGCTCTGGGAGGTGCATCCCGCAAGAGCAAGGCTGATCCCTATTCCTGTTAAAATTAATGCTTTTCGTTTCATTTATTGCTCCTTCAGTTGGTTTACTTGCCATGCTCACAGGCACATCATAGCAAAATATTCCGTAAAGAACAACCATATCCAAGGGCGATTCCTTCCTCTACCGATACATCCGGCTGCAGCTCCTCTTTGACCGGACCTCTCTGCGCTGTGGTTTTTGGGATACAGCCGCAGTTCGTGACCGTCCAGCGCTCCAGCCGTTTGGTATCCACAATGACAATCTTGCAAAAGGCATTAAATGTGTACTGGATTGATGATAAGGTGCTGGTAAATCCATTAACTTGCATCAAAGCAGCACTTGCAATAAGGCAATCCGTTATCATCACAATCCCTTTTCGGCTATGACGATCAATCCATACTCTTACAAAGAGGGGAATTAATATTTGCGGTAAGAACCCGCATAAAGTGGAGAGTGTTATCATTTTTCCGGAAGAGGTTCATTCATAAAAATTGTTCCTTTCAAAAAAATAGAGACTATGGCGAAAGAAAGGACAAGGTTTCATTGCCACAGAGTAATAAGTAAACGTCAATTTGCTGTTCTGAAAGCCCCGCCGAAGTGGGGTTTTCAGAATACTTTTTATCCTGTCCACGTTCTGTGACTTTACTTAGTCTTCTATTTCCCTGATCAGATTCACCATCTCAATGGCGCTTAACGCACAGTCATATCCTTTATTTCCTGCTTTTGTTCCGGCTCGTTCGATCGCCTGCTCGATATTTTCTGTGGTCAGCACACCAAACAGCACCGGAATATCCGCTGCGAGAGAAACCGAAGCGATTCCTTTTGACACCTCGCTGCATACATAATCATAGTGGCTGGTACTTCCCCGGATGACTGCTCCCAGACAGATCACGGCATCATATTTCCCGCTTTTTGCCATCTTAGAGGCGATCAGCGGGATTTCAAATGCCCCCGGCACCCATGCCACATGAATATCCTCCTCCTTTGCCTCATGGCGCTTCAGCCCGTCCAGCGCCCCTGCAAGAAGCTTTGATGTAATAAACTCATTAAATCGTGAAGCTACGATTCCTATCTTTATACCTCTTGCTACCAGATTTCCTTCCATAGTTTTCATATAATTCCATCCTTTCTGTCTATTTCCTTAATTTCATTCTTTTCATCTTCCCCGAAATCCTGGATTATCTGTATTTCAGCATATGCCCCATCCGCTTTTGCTTTGTTTGCAGATAAAATATGTCATACTCTGTGGCACTCATCTGTATCGGTATCCGCTCGGTAATCTGCATTCCAAATTCCTTTAGCTGGTAAACCTTGTCCGGATTATTGGTCAATAGGCGAAGACTTTTGGCCCCCAGATCCTTAAGGATCTGAGCCCCGATATAATATTCTCTTTCATCTGCGGCAAATCCCAGGGCAAGATTGGCATCCAGCGTATCCATCCCCTGTTCCTGCAGTTCATAGGCTCTCAGTTTATTGATCAGCCCGATACCGCGGCCTTCCTGCCGCATATAAAGCAATATTCCCCGGCCTTCCTTCTCAATCTGTGTCATTGCCGCATGAAGCTGCTGTCCGCAGTCGCAGCGAAGGGAGCCGAACGTATCTCCGGTCAGGCACTCTGAATGGACACGGCATAAAACCTCTTCTCCGTCTCCGATTTCTCCTTTGACTAACGCAATATGATGCTCACCGTTCAGCCGGTTGACATATCCATAAGCCGTAAAATCTCCATATTGGGTCGGCATCCTGGTGACAGTCACCTGATCCACAAGCTTTTCATGGCATTTGCGGTACTCCTTAATATCCCGGATCGTAATAAAAGTTATCTGCCATTTCTCCGCCAGTTCCTTTAGCTCCCGGGTTCGCATCATTGTACCGTCCTCCCGCATGATTTCACAGCATAAGCCACATTCTTTCAGCCCTGCCAGCCTGCAGAGGTCCACGGTTGCCTCCGTATGTCCTTCCCGCCCCAGCACGCCGTTTTTCTTTGCCAGCAGCGGGAACATATGTCCCGGCCGTCGGAAGTCTTCCGGACGGGCATCTTCTTCTGCACATTTCATAGCTGTCACTGAACGTTCTGCCGCTGAAATGCCTGTGGCTGTCTCCACGCTGTCGATGGACACTGTAAAGGCTGTCTCATGATTGTCCGTATTTTCCGTTACCATTTGAGGCAGCTTAAGCTTTCTTATATATGATTCGGCCATAGGCATACATATCAGCCCTTTGCCATGCACTGCCATAAAATTAATGTTCTCTGTAGTCGCAAATTCTGCGGCACAGATAAAGTCTCCTTCATTTTCTCTGTCCGGATCGTCTGTTACCAGAATGATCTTCCCCTGCCTGAGATCTTCAAGCGCTTTTTCAATCGTGTCAAATTGAAACATTCCTTTCCCTTCTTTCTGCAATATGTTTTTAAAACCCACATCGGAGAAGAAACTCCTCCGTTATAGCACTCTCCGGCTTTTTGGCTGTTGAACCCCGGATCAGTTTCTCTATATATTTCCCGATGATATCTGTCTCCAGATTGACCAGATCTCCCGGCTTTTTTCCCCTAAGTGCCGTCTCCCTGCTGGTATGCGGTATGACTGAGACAGAAAACCAGTCATTGCCTGTCCGGGCTACCGTAAGACTGATCCCGTCAACAGCGACGGAGCCTTTCTCTACTACAAGACGCAGAAGTTCTTCTTCTGCCTGGATGGTATACCAGACCGCATTATCATCATTCTCGATTCTTACTATGTTTCCTGTGCCATCCACATGGCCTGCTACAATGTGTCCGCCAAACCGTCCATCTGCCGCCATCGCCCGCTCCAGATTGACCCGGCTTCCCGGAACCAGATTTCGGAGTGCAGAGCGGCTCAGCGTCTCATGCATTACGTCTGCATGGAACATCCCGTTTTCAAGCCCCGTTACTGTCAGGCAGACTCCGTTTACTGCAATACTGTCTCCCACTTTCGTCCCTTCAAGGACTGTCTCTGCCTGGATAGATATTACTGCCGAATGTCTACCCTTCTGGATCTTTTTTATGCGTCCGGTTTCCTCAATGATCCCTGTAAACATCTCTGTCCACCATTCCTTCCATCAGATAATCTTCTCCGATTTGTCTTATCTTTATCTCCTTTATCTTTACCGCCTCATCCGGATCAGCGCATCCACTGCCCTCCACAGGTGTCTTTGCCTTTGCACCGCCGAAAAGCTTTGGCGCCATGTAGCAGAAAACCTTCTGCACAATCCCCGACCTCAGAGCAGACCAGTTTAAGGTACCTCCGCCTTCCAGGAGGATGCTGTCGATCTCCATCCTGCCCAGCGTCCTCACCAGCTCCTGAAGATCTACCCGACCGTCCGCTCCCGGAACTGTCAGAACCCGGCATCCCTTATCCTGATATACTCTGAACCTGGACGGATCCTTGCAGGCTGTTGCCAGAATCGTAGGCACTTCCCCGGCTGTCTCTATAAGCCTGGATTCCAGCGGAGTCCGCAGCATAGAATCACAGATGATGCGAACCGGATTTTTCCCGCCCCTGATCCGGCAGGTAAGACTTGGATCATCAGCAAGCACTGTTCCCATTCCGACCATGATCCCGCTGTATTGCTGCCTTAAGCGCTGTACATGTTCCCTTGCTTTTGTCCCGGTAACCCACTGGGATTTTCCTGTGTAAGCTGCAATCTTTCCATCCATTGTCATGGCATATTTCATAGCCACATAGGGCTGTCCGGTACGGATATAATGGAAAAAAATCTGGTTCAAAGCATCACAGGCCGCTTCTTCTACATGCTCTGTCACCTCCACTCCATGTTCCCGTAAAATGCGGACACCTTTTCCTGACACTTTAGGATTGGGATCCGACGACCCGATCACTATTCTCCGGATCCCTGCCTCCAGAATCGCTTCCACGCAGGGTGGCTGTTTTCCATAGTGACAACAGGGCTCCAGTGTCACATACATGACTGCTCCCGTCGGAGACTCCCTGCAGCTATCCAGTGCATTTCGTTCCGCATGTTTTTCCCCGTATCTTAGATGATACCCTTCTCCTATAATCCGCCCGTTTTTAACGATCACCGCTCCTACCATCGGATTCGGAGATGTCCATCCCATCCCCTTTTCTGCCAGCTTAAGCGCCCGCCGCATATATGCTCCGTCATCCATTTTTTCCGCGCCTCCTTACACGGTCATTTTCCCAAAAGAAAAAGCCCTGAAAATTTATTCAGGGCAAACATCACATCATTATACTTACACCAAAGACCGTGGGAAAATAAAAAAACTCTGGAACTGTTATATTCCAGAGCAGCATTCTTGCACCACATCACATCGTGTATCCTGTATCTTCTTCCATCCAGACTTTAACTGTCGGCCCCGGAATTTCACCGGATCATGCCTGTTACGGCTCGCGGGCTTTACCGCCGGTAGGGAAACGATCCCTGCCCTGAAGACTTTTTATTCATTTCTGGTACATAGTATATACAATTTATCCGCAATTGTCAATCCAACTGATTAATACTTATGCATTCAGTAATTTTTATTGACTTATACGGTAAAAACATGATATCAGTAACATAGATTACATTTTCCAAAAGATTGGAGAGTTTATTATATGAAAGTTTTAATCGCTATTGATTCTTTTAAGGGCAGCATGTCATCCATCGAAGCCGGACATGCTA
>OGYQ01000637.1_pt1 | contig 31067 bp, 28 predicted proteins | sample 1576641 | NCBI WGS metagenome assembly OGYQ01 (sample SAMEA3541476, study PRJEB24748) | human gut metagenome | biome: human gut; feature: human-associated habitat; material: faeces | place: China | collected 2012 | reverse complement strand
CTCCTGGATGAGCTCCCTCATAGCCGCCGCCATGGCGTCGATGTCGGCATGGTTGTTGAAGTACTGGCAGGAGATGCGGAAGCCGCCCACGTAGTCGGTGAAGCGCTGGGCAATAAAAATCTTGCGGGCGTGGAGCTGCTTGAGTACCCAGCGGTCCACATCCAGATCGTCATAGAGGCGGGCGATGACGATGCCGCCCCGCCGGCCCGGGTCGCGGTGGGTGATGATGGTGGCGCCAATGGCCTCCAATTGATCCATGCAGTAGGCGCTGAGCTCCCAGATGTGTTCCTGGATGTTCTCGATGCCGATCTCGTTGACCAGGCCCAGGCTCTCCCCCAGGGCAATGGCGCCGGTGTAGTTGGAGGTGCCGCCGATTTCGTACTTGCGGGCGGTCTCCGGGAAGGTCCAGTCGTGGACGGAGGGAGCGGCGGGATTCTCCCAGTAGGCGCCCCAGCCGCCTTCGGGAACGGTGGTGTTCAGGTAGCCGGCATAGCTCTGCCTGATCCTGGACAGGGAGTTCTTGTTGACATAGAGCACGCCGGTGCCGTAGGGGCTGTTCAGCCACTTGTGGCCGCCGGCCACCAGCAGATCAAAGTGGCACTCCTTGGTGTCAATCTTGGTGACGCCCAACTGCTGCACCGCATCCACCACCAGGAAGATCCCCTTTTCCTGACAGAAATCGCCGATGGCCTTCATGTCGCTGGCCCAGCCGTTGCACCACTCCAGGGTGGACATGACGATGATGCGGGTCCTCTCATCGGCCAGGGCGGCGAAGTCGTCCACCGTGAAGCGGTTGTCCTTGGTCTTGCATACCCGGATCTCGATCTTCTTCTCCCGGCGCATCACACACCAGGGCAGGGCCACCTGAATGAACTCCAGATTGGTGGTGATGATGTTGTCGCCGTCGGCCAGCTCAATGCCGCGGGCGGCGATGTTCAGCCCGTGGGAGGTGCTCTCCACCAGGGCGATCTCCTCCGGGTCGGCGTTGAGCAGCTTGGCGGCTTCGTCGTATGCCTTGCCGCGCAGGGAGTCCATGGCGATGTGGTGGGCGCTGGAGTTCTCCTCCTCCTGGGTGGCGGTCATGTCTGCGAAGGCCTTCACCGCCCGCACCGTGCGCTGGGGGGCGAAGCTGACGCAGGCCGCGTCGAGAAAGACCATCTGCTCCAGAACGGGCCACTCCTGCTTGCGGATCGCTTCAAAATCGACGGACATAAGTACTACCTCCTATATTTTTGTGGGTGATGGCTGGGTTGTATTCCTCTGGTTTTCCTTCACTGGTGAAGCAACATCCCTCCAATCGACTGACTTTTTGAGATCAAACGCTATAATGGTAAAAAATTACCAATTATGGAGTTGGGAAAACAGATTATGACAGAGACCGGTATTCTGACGGATGCCTCACCCTGGATCAGCGTCGAGCCGGCGGCATGGCGCCCGCTGACCGAGGGGAGAACGCCGCGCCTGTTCCGAAAAAAGACCTTTCTCTACACTCAGGGGCAGCCGGCGGAGCATTTTTACATCATTCAGCGGGGGCGGGCCTGCATCTCTACCTCACGGGCGGACGGCCACGAGAAACAGCTCTACATCGCGGAGCGGGGCGCCCTGTGCGGGGAGAGCGCCTGTCTGCAGCGGCAGCCCCACGCGTCGGCGGCCCTGGCGATTGTGGACACCTGGGCCTATGCCGTCCCCCGGCTGGCCATGCTGGAGGCGCTGCGGGAGGACTGGGCGCTGAATCAGCGGTTCCTGGAGCTCTGCTTTCGGAAAAACACGGTGCTGCTCGGTCAGGTGCGGGAGCTCTCCTTTGATCAGGCGGAGCGGCGCATTGCCCGGACCCTCCTCAATCTGGCGGCCCAGTATGGGCGGCCCTGCCCGGAGGGGGTGCGCATCTCCATCCGCTTTACCCACCAGGATGTGGCCGGTATCATCAATACAAGCCGCATCACCACCAACAAGGTGATGAAGCGCATGGAGGAGGAGGGGATACTCCTCAAACGGGAGGGCCGCTATATCCTGCGGGCCCTTCCCGCCTTGGAGCGGCTGGCGCGGGGAGAGGGTCAGTAGCGCACAGCCCTTTCGCTCTCCCGGAAGGCGCGGCTGTCTGGCAGGAGGGTGCGCCCGTAGCCGGAGACGATGGCGAAGATAGTCATAACCAGCAAAAGAATGGGATAGAACTGGTGGGTGACGATCTCCAGTGTGGAGACGGGAACCGCGCCGGGCAGGTCGACGGCTGTCATCATGGCGGCGCACACCACCGGCACCATATAGGGCATCAGGTAGTTGAGGGTGCCGCCGGAGCAGATGAGGAGGTTGGCTGTGCGGTAGCCGTGGAGCTGATACTCCTCCCCCAGCCGCTTGGCCAGGGGGCCGGTGCCCACGATGGCCGCGGTGTTCAGGCCGGTGGCCACATTGAGCAGGATACAGATGGCGACGATGGCGCCCTCGGCGGAGCGGGGACCGACAATGAAGCGGTCCATGGACTGGATCATCATATCAATGCAGCCGCCCTTTTCCAGCAGGTGGATCTGGGCGAACAGCAGCATAACCAGCAGGATGGTGGGGACCGCGCCCTCGATGCCCTCCATGATGAGGCCGCCTGCGCTCAGGGGTTCCGGGACGGAAATGATGTCGCTGAAGGTGATGGTGCCGGTGACCAGTCCCAGGAGTACGCCGGTGACGATGCCATAGCTCAGCGCCTCCAGCAGGTGGCGCTGGAGCAGGCAGAAGACCACCACCACCACGGGCACCAGCAGGAACAGCAGGGCCGTAGGCCGGACCGCGGCACTCTGGACGGCGGAGAGATCCGCGGCCTCACCGCGGGAGCCAAGCGCCAGATAGAGGATCAGCGTCAACGCCGCGGCCGGCAGGACATATTTCAGGCGGCTGCGGAAAACGCCGCCCAGGTCCACCTTCTGAGAGGAGGAGGCCGCAATCAGAGTGTCCGACACCGGGGAGACGTTGTCGCCGAAGGCCGCTCCCGATACGATCGCGCCGATCATCAGCGCCGGCGTGGCCCCAACCAGATAGCCGATGGGGTAAAGAATGGGGCCGACCACGAAGATGGTGCCCACCGAGGTCCCGGTGGAGAAGGCGATCAGGCAGGTGAGCAGAAAAGAGGCGGCCACGAACTTGTTGCCCAGGAAGTTGAGCTCAATGAGATAGTGGGCCAGGGTGTCCACCAGGCCGCTGGTCTCAATGAGCTGCCCGCAGATTCCGGCCAGCAGGACCGCCATGATCAGGATGCCCCCCACCTTGTTGGTGGCGCCCTCGATGATGGCCTCGCAGTAGGCCGTCTTGTCCTTGGCCAGGAACAGGCAGACGATCATGGGGAGGAGAAAGACCACCCAGTATTCCGGTACGTCCGCCTGCTTGACCGCGATGTAAATTAGCCCCACGATGGCCAGCAGGATGGGCGCGAAGGCCACCCACTTTCCGCCGTAGTAGGTGATGTGCGCTTCCGGTGCGGCTTGTGTTTGATCCATAGGTACCCCCTTTTCAGCACGGATGTGTTCAATTTTGTGGAACAGATATCTGTTGTGGTTAAAAGTATACCTGCATTTTCCATAAATACTATTAAATGCTTTACAAAAGAGGTGGTGTTTTTGGGAGAATATACCCGAATCCCGAACCGCGTGCGCGGCGGGACTGCACCGTTTTTTTGTTTACGTAATACCGCAAAATATAGGACTTTTTTGCCGCCAAACCGCAAGGGATGGCGGTTTTTTGATACCATTTGTAACGAAATGCAATCGAACATATGTTTTTAGTGCCGAAAAGCAGGGGTTTCAGTGGAAAAATCGGCATTTTTCCCGTTAAAAAAGAAGAAAAAACTGTTGCAATTCTGTAACAGAACATTTATACTAGAGAAGAAAGTGGGGCGAAGTGGAGCAAATCACCGCTCTTAAGCAGTAAAATGGGGGGGAAGTGAGCAGCATGACCGGCACCTATGAGCACAGCATTGATGCCAAGGGCCGTCTGTTCATTCCCGCAAAGCTCCGGGAGGAGCTGGGCGTCACCTTCTATCTGGCGATGGGTGTAGACGCCTGCTTGGCCATCTATCCCCAGTCTACCTGGGATCGGTTTACAGAAAAATTTTCCTCCCTGCCTATGAGTCAATCCAAGGCCATGCGCCCCCTATTCGCCAACGCGGCCAAGTGTGAACTGGACAGCCAGGGCCGTATCGTCATTCCCCAGAAGCTGCGCAGGTATGCCGGTCTGGACAAGGTCGTGGTGATCCTGGGTGTCAACGACCGGGCGGAGATCTGGAGCGCGGACGCATGGCAGGCCCAGGAGGAGGAAGAGATGACGCCGGAGAAGATGTCGGCCTGTATGGAGGCGCTTGGATTCTGATATGAGTGAGCAGGTATTTTCCCACAAGCCGGTGCTGCTGGACGAGTGCATTGAGACCCTGGCCATCCGGCCGGAGGGCGTGTATCTGGACGGCACTCTGGGCCGGGCGGGCCACAGCCGGGAGATTGTCCGGCGGCTGACCACCGGGCGGCTCATCTGCGTGGACCGGGATCAGGCGGCTCTGGACGCGGCGGAGGAGCGGCTGGCGCCGTGGCGGGAGCGGGTCACCCTGGTACACAGCAATTTCTGTGCGCTGGACGCCATCCTGGACGGGCTGGGCCTGGACGGGGTGGACGGCATGCTCTTTGATCTGGGGGTGTCCTCCCCCCAGTTGGACGACGCATCCCGGGGCTTTTCCTACAGGAGGGACGCCCCCCTGGACATGCGCATGGATCAGACCGACACCCTGACGGCCCGGGCGGTGGTCAACGAGTGGCCCCAGGAGGAGCTGCGGCGCATCCTCTGGCAATATGGGGAGGAGCGGTACGCCCCCGCCGTCGCGGGAGCCATCGTCCGGGCCAGGGACAAGCGCCCCATTGAGACCACGCTGGAGCTGGTGGAGGTCGTCAAGGGGGCCATGCCCCCTGCGGCCCTGCGGGAGAAACAGCACCCGGCCAAGCGGACCTTCCAGGCCATCCGCATCGCCGTCAACGACGAGCTGGGCTCGGTGGACCGGATGGTGCGGGAGGCGGTGCCCCGGCTGAACCCCGGTGGGCGGCTGGCGGTGATCTCCTTCCACTCGCTGGAGGACCGTATCGTGAAAAATGCCCTGGCGGCCTTCGCCAAGGGGTGCACCTGTCCGCCGGATTTTCCCGTCTGCGTGTGCGGGAAGAAGCCCCAGGTGAAGCTGGTCAACAAAAAGCCCATTGTCTCCGGAGCGGCAGAGCTGGAGGAGAACCCCCGGGCCCGCAGCGCCAAGCTCCGGGTAGCGGAAAAACTGTAGGAGCACGGAATTTACCAAAGAGATTGGAGTGGACGGACTCATGGCAACTGCCGTCAAGCGCAGAAGCAGATACACGAATTACAGCCGCGTACCCTATGACGCGTATGATGGCTCCGCGGCGCGGCAGCTCCAGCGGGAGGAGGTTCTTCGGCCCAGGCCCATGGTGCGGCCGCGGGAGCGGGCGGTGGTCCGGCCCCGGGTGCGGGTACGGGAGGCGGGACTGGTTTCCCCCTTCGCTGTGGTGGGATTTCTGGCGGTGGGCGTGTTTGCCGTGCTGCTGCTGTTCAGCTATGTGCAGTTGACCACCATCTCCCAGCAGGTGGTGGAGCTGCGCAGTGAGATGACTGCTCTCCAGTCGGAGGAGGCCAAGCTGCGCACCGCATATGAGCTGTCTTATGATCTGAGCAGCATTGAGGAGACCATGACAGCCAGTGGTGCCATGGTTCGGCCGCAGAACGGGCAGGTGGTGTATGTGGACCTGTCCGAGCCGGACACCGTGACCTTTTTCAACCAGGACGAGGCGGCCGCTGGACTGGACGGCATGTTTGAGAGTGTAAAGTCCATTGCCTCCGAGATTGTGGCATATTTCCAGTGAGTACGGCCATATAGTGATCTGCAGACCCCAGAGAAACAGACGGGCTGCCCTGGGCGGCCCTTGAAGAGAACGAGCAGAGAGGGCGTAAGAAAAGCAATTTTCTTACGCCCTCCTGCGATATATCACCCAATCCCGCGGGGGAGCGGCAGACGAGATTTCTTGAGTGAGGTGAGCCAGCCATGGCAGACAGAAAGAGAAAGCGTATGGTCCAGCAGCAGCCGGACCGGCGGGCGAACCGCACCATTTTGGTGCGCACCCTGTTCCTGCTGACACTGTTCGGCGTGGCGGCGTTCGTGCCGCTGCTGGTCCGGCTCTGGCAGATCCAGATCCGCGACTACGACAAATACCAGGGAATGGCGGTGGAGCAGCAGACCGCCGACAGCACGGTGGAGGCCAACCGGGGCACCATCTACGACCGAAGCGGGGAGACTCTGGCCATGAGCGCCACGGTCTACAACATCCAGCTCTCCCCCAAAGAGATCCTGGCCTGCCAGGAGGCGTATCGAGAGAAGGCGGCGAACGCGGCAGAGAATGGGAAGACACTGGACTACCCGGAGCCCACCAACGAGTTTATTGCCTCCAACCTGGCCCAAATCCTGGATCTGGACGAGGCGGACATCCTCAAGCGCCTGGCCAAGACCAGCTCCATGTATGAGATGATCAAATGGCGGGTGGAGGACGACGAGCGGGACGCGGTGATCTCCTTCATCAACGAAAACCATATCACCGGCATTTACACCCCGCCCACCACCAAGCGCTACTATCCCAAAAACAGCCTGGCGGCCCAGGTGATCGGCTGGGTGAATTACAGCGAAGGACGGGGCGCCTATGGAGTTGAGGCTCAGTACGACGAGGCTCTCTCGGGCGAGACGGGGCGGATCGTCACCGCCAAAAACGGCGACGGCACACAGATGCTCTACCGCTATGAGGACTACTACGACGCCACTGACGGCGACAATCTGACCCTGACCCTGGACAGCGCTATCCAGTCCTACTGTGAGAGCATCCTGAAAAAGGGCATCGAGCAGTTCGAGGTGCAGGACGGCGGCTTCTGCATCGCCATGGACCCCAATACGGGCGAAATTCTGGCCTGGGCCAACTCCCCCACCTACGATCTGAACAACCCCCGGGTGGTGAGCGATCCGGTGCTCAACCAGTATCTGGCGGACATCGAGAGCGGGGCGTACACCAAGGAGGAGGCATACCAGAAGGCCCTGGCAGAGGGGGCTTCCAGCGAGGAGGCCCGCGACAAGGCCGTTTCTGCGGCAGAGACCGAAGTGCTTTACACCCAGTGGACCAACAAGGCAATCACCAGTACCTATGAGCCCGGCTCCACGTTCAAGTCCATCGTCCTGGCCGCCGCCCTGGAGGAGGGCGTGGTCACCGAGAACAGCCACTTCTACTGCCCCGGCTACATCATGGTAGAGGGCTGGTCCAGGCCCATCAGTTGCTCCAAGAAGGCGCCGGGCCACGGGGACCAGGATCTGGCCCTGGCGGTGGCGAACTCCTGCAACCCGGCCTTCGTCAAGATCGGCCAGGCTCTGGGAGCGGAGAAGTTCTATGACTATCTGGAGGACTTCGGCTTCCTGGAGAAAACCGGCATCGACATGCAGGGCGAGATGGACACCAGTTCCCTGATCTGGCCCCGGGAGGACTTCAACACCGTCCAGTTGGCCACCGCATCCTTCGGCCAGCGGTTCCAGGTGACCCCCATTCAGCTCATCACAGCGGCCTCCGCCGTCATCAATGGCGGCCACCTGATGCAGCCCTATGTGGTCAGCCAGGTGACCGACGGCGAGGGCAATGTGCTCCAGCACAATGAGCCCAACGAGGTGCGACAGGTGGTCAGCGCGCAGACCAGTGAGCGCTGCCGTGCGATCCTGGAGAAGGTGGTGGACGGCGGCACCGGCAAGAATGCCCGGGTGGAGGGCTACCGCATCGGCGGCAAGACCGGCTCCTCCGAGACGCTGGAGACCGACCATACCATCGTTTCCTTCCTGGGCTTCGCCCCAGCGGATGACCCGCAGGTGATTATTCTGCTGGCCTACGACAACCCCAAGCCCGCCTTCCCCGGCTCCAATACCACCGCCGGCGGCTGGTATATCAGCGGCGGCAATATGGCGGCCCTGATGGCCGGAGAGCTGCTGGAGGATATTCTGGGCCACCTGGGCGTGGAGAAAACCTATACCGCCAACGCCGACGTGCTGGTGCCCAACCTGTCCGGGCTGAATCTGGCGGACGCCACCTCCGCCCTCCAGAAGAACAGCCTGACCCTGCGCACCGTGGGCGACGGCGGTACCGTCACCGGACAGATCCCGGCGGCGGGGGCATCCATCCCCGGCGGCAGCCAGGTGGTGCTCTACATGGGCGAGGCGGTGCCCACCGACCAGGTGCAGGTGCCCAGCGTCATCGGCCTTACCGCCGAGCAGGCCAGGCAGAAGCTGGCTGATGCGGGTCTCTACATGCGGGCCACTGGAGCCACCGAGTACGGCTCTCACGTGGTGGCCTATGAACAGTCCACCGCCGCGGGCGCCTCGGTCAACCGGGGTACCACCATTGAGGTACGCTTTACCGACAGCACGGCCAGCGGAGCGGGCCTGTAAAAACGGGCCGACAACACGGGAAACGGGGTGAGGGCATGAAGCTGAATGAGCTGTTGGACGGCGTGGCGCTGGCCGCGCGGCATGTCCAGGATGTGGAATGTTCAGGAATCTGCTGTGACACCCGAGAAATGACCCCCGGCTGCCTCTTTGTGGCGCTTCCGGGGTACAAGACCGATGGACACCGGTACATCCGGCAGGCCCTGGAACGGGGAGCGGCGGCGGTGCTCTGCCAGCGCCCCCCGGAGGGGGAGGGCCCCTGGCTGGTGACGGAGGACACCCGGGCCGCCCTGGCCATCGCCTCAGCCAACTGGTTCGGCCATCCGGCCCGGGAACTGACCCTGCTGGCGGTCACCGGGACCAACGGAAAGACCACCACCACCTATCTGCTCAAGGCTATGCTGGAGGGGTGCCTCCACACAAAGGTGGGGCTGATCGGCACCAACCAGAACCTGATCGGGGAGGAGAGCCTGCCCGCCCACCGCACCACGCCGGAGTCCTACGAGGTGCAGGAGCTGCTGCGGGAGATGGCGGATGCGGGGTGTACCCACGTGGTGATGGAGGCATCCTCCCACGCCCTGGTGCTCCACCGCCTGGACGGCATCCCCTTCCGGGCGGGTATCTTCACCAATCTGACCCAGGACCACCTGGACTTCCACGGTACCATGGAGGCCTACCGGGACGCCAAGGGGCTGCTGTTCCGCCAGTGCGCCGCTGCGGTGCTCAACCTGGACGACGAGGCGGGCCGGTACTATGCCGAAACGGTGCCGGTTCCGACCTTTACTTACTCGGAGTGCCGGGACGAGGCGGATCTCACGGCCAAGAACCTCCGCCTGTTCCCTCAGCGGGTAGAGTTTGAGGCGGTGACCAGGGACGCCATTTCCCGGGTAAGGCTGCCTATACCCGGAGGCTTTACCATCTACAACGCTCTGGGTGTGCTGGCCTGCGGGCTGGTGCTGGGCCTGCCGCTGGACGGCTGTGCCGCCGCACTGGGGGCGGCCCGGGGGGTGAAGGGCCGCATCGAGGTGGTGCCCACCCCCACGGACTACACGGTGCTCATCGACTACGCCCACACCCCTGACGCCCTGGAAAACATCCTCACTACCGTGCGGGACTTCACGCCGGGGCGGGTGATCTGCCTGTTCGGCTGCGGGGGCGACCGGGACCGCACCAAGCGGCCCCGTATGGGGGCTGTCGCCGGGGCTCTGGCCGACGTGGCGGTAGTCACCTCAGACAATCCCCGTACTGAGGTGCCCATGGACATTATCAACGACATTCTGCCCGGCCTGGAGGGGGCTCCGGCGGAGGTCGTGGTGGAGCCCGACCGTCGCGCCGCCATCCGGCGGGCCCTCTCGCTGGCCCGGGCGGGGGACACGGTGGTGCTGGCCGGTAAGGGCCACGAGACCTATCAGGAGGTGGACGGCGTGGAGTACCACCTGGACGAGCGGGAGGAAATCGCCGCCTATTTCGCCTGAGAGGCGAGGAAGTTTGTTGCTTTTTCGAGTGGAAACCATGCCGGGATTGTGATAAAATATCGAACCGGCTCACATGGGCCGCAATTTGGAATGTTGAGAGGCTTTGGAGGTTGCAAAAGAGATGTTAAGGATTGTAATCAGCTTTGTGGTGGCCTTTGCGGCGGCCGCCCTGGGCGGGAAGGGGCTCATCCCCCTGCTGCGGCGCATGAAGGCCGGGCAGTCCATCAAGGAGATCGGCCCCACCTGGCACATGTCGAAGCAGGGGACGCCCACCATGGGAGGGCTGATGTTCATCATCGGCTCCGCTGCGGCGGTTCTGCTGCTGGGGTGGCCGGACTTTGCCGCAGGGCGCTTCGGCGGCGGCTTTGTGCTCCTGTTCGCCCTGGTGTTCGGCGTGATCGGCTATATTGACGACTATGTGAAGGTGAAAAAGCACCAGAACACCGGCCTGACCGCACCGCAGAAGTTTCTGCTCCAGTTGGCGGCGGCCATCGTGTTCACGGTGCTGATGCGCAACCACCACTATCTGACCCCCGACCTTTACATCCCCTTTGTGAACGTGACCCTGTCCCTCCCCTGGCCCGTTTATATGGTGTTCGCCGCCTTCGTCATGGTGGGCACCGTGAACGCCGTCAATATCACCGACGGCATCGACGGACTGGCCACCGGCGTCACCATGCCCGTGATGCTTTTTTTCACCGCCGTGGCCTGCTTCTGGGGGCAACTGGAGCTGGGGATCTTCTCCGCCGGGCTGTTCGGCGGGCTGTGCGGATTCCTGATCTATAACTTCCACCCCGCCAAGGTCTTTATGGGCGACACTGGCTCTCTCTTTCTGGGGGGAGCGGTGTGCGGACTGGCCTTCGCCCTGGATATTCCCCTGGTGCTCATCCTGGTGGGCATCATCTACATCCTGGAGACCCTGTCCGACATTCTCCAGGTGGGCTACTTCAAGCTGACCCACGGCAAGCGGATCTTTCGCATGGCGCCCCTGCACCACCACCTGGAGCTGGGCGGCTGGAGCGAGGTGAAGCTGTTCTGTGTGTTCTCCGGCGTGACCCTGCTGGCCTGTGTGCTGGCCTTCCTTGGAGTCATGGGCCGGTAATCCACCCTGAGTTGAGAGAAAGGAGGGGAGCCCCCTGGCAAAACGCAAGCGCGACCTGACCATTGAGGAGCAACTGGCCCGGGGACCCATGGACCTGCCCTTCCTGATGCTGGTGCTCCTGCTCACCGGCATCGGCGTGATCATGGTGTTTTCCGCCTCCTACGCCACGGCGTACTTGCAGGAGGACAAAAGCCCCACCTTCTACTTCTTCCGCCAGGCCCTCTTTGCCGCGGCTGGCCTGACCGTGATGTATATCACCTCGAAGATCAACTACCAGACCTTCCGCTGGCTGTCGGTCTTCGCCCTTGGGCTGGCTGTCCTGCTGCTCGTCGCGGTGCTCATCCCCGGCATCCACACCAGCCGTTCCGACGGCGTGAAGCGGTGGATCGCCGTACCGGGCATCGGAACCTTTCAGCCGTCGGAGATCGCCAAGGTGGCCGTCATCATGTACTTTTCCGCCCGGCTGTCCAAGCGGAACACGGAGAAGCCGCGCCGCCTCTCCCCCCGCAGTCCGCTCAGCGGTGTGGTGGGCTTCCTGGACCGTATCGGCTTTCTGGAACTGGTGCCCTATGGACTCATCCTGCTGCTGATTGTGGGCCTGATGATGCTGGAGCCCCACATGTCGGGCACGATCCTGATTCTGGTCGGCGCGGCGGCGGTGCTTTTTGCCGCCGGCATCAAGCTCTACTGGTTTGCCGGCGGCGGCGCGGCCCTGATGGGGCTGGTGGTGCTCATGATGAGCGGCTACCAGTCCACCCGCATCCTGGTGTGGCAGGATCCCTGGGCTTATCCCCGGGACGGCGGCTATCAGATTATCCAGTCCCTCTACGCCATCGGCTCCGGCGGACTGCTGGGCCTGGGCCTGGGCAAGAGCCGGCAGAAGTTCCTCTACCTGCCCGAGCCGGAGAACGACTTCATCTTTGCCATCGTGTGCGAGGAGCTGGGCCTGATCGGGGCCGGAATCGTCCTCATTCTCTTTGCCCTGCTGGTCATGCGGGGCTACTGGATTGCCATCCACGCCAGAGACCGCTTCGGCGCCCTTCTGGTGGTGGGTATCACCACCCTGACCGCGGTACAGGTGTTCCTGAACATCTCCGTGGTCACCAACCTGATCCCTACCACCGGCATCTCCCTGCCGTTTTTCAGTTACGGGGGTACGGCGCTGATGATCCAACTGGCGGAGATGGGCATCATCCTTTCCGTTTCCCGGCAGATCCCGGCGCCGAGACAGGAGTAAAAAAGTCCAGGGAGGACGCTGTTCCCCTGCGCGGCCAGGGACAGTGGTGTGCTCCGCAGGCGCATGTCCTGCTGCGCACATCCTCTGAATTTCTTTCACCCTATGGCGGGTGAAGCTTTTTAGGCCGCAGGGGCGACCAGCGGCCGCCCTACATTACGAGGAGGAGAAAAAAGGAATGAGAGTCCTCTTTACCTGCGGGGGAACGGCGGGCCATGTCAATCCCGCCGTGGCCCTGGCCCAGATGTTCCAGACCCGCAACTCCGGCTGTGAGGTGCTGTTCGTGGGCGCCGACGGCGGCATGGAGACCCGGCTGGTGCCCAAGGAGGGGTACCCCATTGAGACGGTGACCATCACCAACTTCCGGCGGTCCCTCTCTCCGGCCTCCATCGGCCACAACGTCAGAACCCTGCTGAACATGAACAAGTCCAGGAAGCAGGCCAACGCCATCCTGGACCGCTTTCAGCCTGACCTGGTGGTGGGCACCGGCGGCTACGCCTCCTTCCCGGTGGTGAAGGCCGCCGCGAAGCGGGGGATTCCCACCGCCGTTCACGAGTCCAACGCCGTCCCCGGCCTGACCACCAAGACCCTGTCCAAGGTGGTGGACGTGGTGATGGTGGGCTTTGAGGAGAGCCGAAGCCACTACGACGACCCCGGAAAGGTGGTGGTCACCGGCACGCCGGTGCGTACCGACTTCTTCCGCTATACCCGGAAGGAGGCGCGGGCAGAGCTGGGCCTCACCGATGACAGGCCCCTGGTGCTCTCTGTGTGGGGCAGCCTGGGGGCGGAGGTGATGAACCGCCAGATGGCGGAGTGCATCGCCCTGGAGTGCCGGGACGGCGCCCCCTTCCACCACATCCACGGCGCGGGCCGGGACTACCGGGCGGTGCTGGACGCCCTCCAGGGCAGCGGCCTGGCGGACCACCCGGAGGTGGATGTGCGGGAGTATATCTACGACATGCCCCTGGTGATGGCAGCCGCTGATCTGGTGCTGTGCCGGGCGGGGGCGTCCACCATCGCGGAGATTGCCGCCATCGCCAAGCCGGCGGTGCTGGTGCCCTCCCCCAACGTGGTGGCCGACCACCAGACCAAGAATGCCAGGGTGCTGGCCAACGCCGGCGGCGCGGTACTGCTGCCGGAGGGGGAGTCCTCTGGAGAGAAGCTGTACGCGCTTATGACCGGGCTGCTCTCCGACGCCCCCCGGCGGGAGGCCATGAGCCGTGCCCTGCGGGACATGGCGGTGCCAGACGCGGCGGAACAAATCTACCAGACTCTGGTCCGTTTGATGGAAAAACGGGCCAACTGAACCAGCCGTCCTCCCTCCGCATAGGATAGCGTACCAAACGACTTGCGGAGGCTGGATCTATGAGTGCTTACATCATCGAGGGGGGACACCCCCTGGACGGCTCTGTGCGGATACACGGGGCAAAAAACAGCGTACTGCCCATTCTGGCGGCCTGCCTTCTGGCCCCGGGCGAGTGCGTCATCCACAACTGCCCGGAGCTGTCCGACGTGGCGGCCTCCCTGGACATCCTCCGGCACCTGGGCTGCCGGGCGGAGCGGCAGGGGGACGCCGTGGTGGTGGACGCCTCCGCCCCCACGGGCTGGGACGTGCCCGACGCGCTGATGCGGGAGATGCGCTCCTCCGTCATCTTCCTGGGGGCCATCCTGGGCCGCATGGGACGGGCCGAGCTGTGCGCCCCCGGCGGGTGTGAGCTGGGGCCCCGGCCCATCGACCTCCACCTGGGGGCCATCCGGGGCCTGGGTGGCCGCATCACCGAGGACGGCGGCGGCCTGCGGGCTGAGGGAGCCCTGCGGGGGGCGGACCTCGTGCTCTCCCTGCCCAGCGTGGGGGCCACGGAGAACGCCATGCTGGCGGCGGTGTGCGCCGCCGGCACCACCACCATCACCAACGCCGCCCGGGAGCCGGAGATCGTGGATCTCCAGGGCTTTCTGCGGGCTATAGGGGCGAAGGTGCACGGGGCGGGCAGCTCGGTGATCACGGTGGAGGGCGGCGTCCCCCTCCACGGCGGCAGCTATGCCGTCATGGGCGACCGCATCGTAGCGGCTACCTACCTGGCTGCGGCGGCCTCCGCCGGCGGCACGGTGGAAGTGACGGGGGTGGACTACCGCCACCTGTCCACAGTGAGCGCCGTGCTGCGGGAGGCGGGGTGCGACGTGCAGAGCGGGGCGGAGTCCATCCGCCTGCGCCGGGACGGCCCCCTCCAGGGGGTGCGGCCGGTGCGCACGGCCCCCTACCCCGGCTTCCCTACCGACGCCCAGGCGCCGCTCATGGCCGCCCTGACCCGGGGGAAGGGCTGCACCGTCTTTGTGGAGAACATTTTCGAGAGCCGCTACCGCCACGTGGATGAGCTCTCCCGCATGGGGGCGGACATCCGGGTGGAGGGCCGTGTGGCGGTGGTGTACGGCGTGCCGCGGCTCCACGGGGCCCAGGTGCGGGCCACGGATCTCCGGGGCGGAGCGGCGCTGGCGGTGGCTGCCCTGGGAGCGGAGGGACGCAGCGAGCTTACCGGTGTGCACCACATCGACCGGGGCTACCAGTCCCTGGAGGGAGATCTCCGCCGCCTGGGCGCAGAGATCCGGCGGATTTAAGGGTTTTCTTAGGATACGTTCACAAATCCGCAACCTTTCTGTGGGATACTGACAGAAACCAGAACAGACAGGAGAGCAGTTGGAATGGCGGCGAGAAGGAACAGACGGGGACGGCGGCGGAATCGGGGGCGCTTCAGCGCGCTCTATAAGCTGCTGTCCGTTCTGATCATCTTCGCCGCCATTTTGATGGGCTGTGTGGTATTCTTCCGGGTGAGCACCGTGGAGATCACGGGGGACTCCCCCTATACGGAGGAGGAGATCCGCCGGGTATCCGGCGTGGAGCAGGGGGACAACCTGTTTACCCTCAACAAATACCAGATCAGCAGCCGTATTTACACCCAGCTCCCCTATATCGGTACCGTGAATTTTGAGCGGAAATACCCCGATACCTTTGTCATCCACGTGACGGCCAGCGTTCCGGTGGCGTGGATTGAGAGCGGCGGCAGCCGCTGGCTGATGGACACCGACTGCAAGCTGCTGGAGAGCGGCGGAGCGTCCTTAACAGAGGGTAAAGCCCAGGTGCGGGGGCTGGAGGCAGTCAATCCCTCGGTGGGCAGCGTGCTGACCGTGCCGCCGGAGCAGCAGGACAAGCTGGACCAGCTCAAGGGCTTCCTGGCGGCCATACAGGCCCGGCAGATGACGGGCAGCCTCACCAGCTTCCTGGATCTCACCTCCAACAATGAAATCCGCTTCGGCTATGGGGCGAACCTGACCGTTCTGTTCCCAATGAACGGAGATTTTACGCAGAAGACCTATTATCTACAGCAGACCCTCTGGACCATGGATGAGAAGGGAATCCCGCGAACCGGCACGTTGGACTTGACCTACGACAACCAGGAGGGACATCTGCTGCCGAAGCGGTGGCTGCCGGAGGCATCCACTGCGCCGGAGCTCAGCCCGCCGCCCGCGGCGGAGGCCGGAACACAAGGAGAGAACGATGCCAATGAGAAGACAGATGCAGAATAAGGGGGAGCTCGCCGTCATGGTGGTATGCGTGGTGGTGGGCTTCCTGTTGGCGGCCCAACTGCGCAGCGTCAAGCTGGCGGGGGCGGCCGACGCCACCAACGCCAGCCGCCTGGAAACCCTTCAGAACCTCTACAACGAGGTGGTGGATCAGAAGGACGGCCTGGCTGACCAGGTGAAGCAGCTCCAGGGTGAGCTGGAGCTCTACCGGGAGCAGGCCGCCTCCGGCGAGGCGGGCAGCCAGGCCCTCAAGGCCGAGCTGGAGCAACTGGAGATCACCGCCGGACTCACCGATGTGGAGGGCCCCGGCGTCACCATCATCCTGGAGGACTCCAGTCAGGCTAACGTTACCGGAAACGAGGCCGACTACCTCATCCACGACAACGACCTGCTCTCCGTCATCAATGAGCTGCGTTCCGCCGGGGCGGAGGCCATCTCCCTCAACGGAGAGCGTATTCTGGCCACCAGCGAGGTGCGCTGCACTGGCGCGGTGGTAACGGTGAACGGGCGGCGGTACGCCGCGCCCTACGTGGTCTTTGCCATCGGCGATCCGGACACCCTCTACAGTGCGCTGACCATGCGCAACGGCGTGGTGGACGTGCTCAGCCAGTGGGGCATCACCGTGAAGGTCACTGCCAGCGACCAGCTGCTCATTCCGAAATACAACGGCACCGTGGAGTACCAGTACGCCAAGCCCATCCCGGCGGATGAGGGCGGAGAGGAGGCGGTGGGCTGATGCTGGAACTGATCGGACTGGTGGCCGGCCTGCTCATCGGCGCCTTTTTCCCCTGGACCATCCCAGCCCAGTGGTCCCTCTATGTGGCCGCAGGGCTGCTGGCCGCCCTGGACTCCGCTTTGGGCGGCTTCCGGGCCCGGGTTAAGGGGGAGTTCAAACTGGGGGTGTTCCTCTCCGGCACCATCGGAAACGCGGCTATCGCGGTGTTCCTCACCTGGCTGGGCCAGAAGCTGGGACTGCCCCTCTACCTGGCCGCCGTGCTGGTGTTCGGCACCCGGATGTTCCAAAACTTTGCGGAAATCCGGCGGGAGCTATTGACCTCCAAGCAAAAGAGAGCTAAAATAAGTCAAGATATAGTTAGAGACGGGGAGGACGGCACAAAATAAGTCCTTTTTCGGCCTTACCCGCGCAGTTACAACGAATTCGGTTCACATAGGAGGAGCAGTTATGGCGTTTGGACTGGATACCGGTCCCGATAATGTCGTTACCATCAAGGTCATCGGCGTCGGCGGCGGCGGCAACAACGTAGTCAACCGGATGGTGAAATCCGGCACCAAGGGTGTGGATTTTATCGCGGTCAACACGGACAAGCAGGCGCTTGCCATTTCCAGCGCGACGTTTAAGATTCAGATCGGTGAGAAGCTCACCGGCGGGCAGGGCGCGGGCAGCGACCCCGAAGTGGGGCGCAAGTCCGCTGAGGAGAGCCGTTCCGCTGTGTCCAAGGCCCTGGAGGACGCGGACATGGTGTTCATCACCGCCGGTATGGGCGGCGGCACCGGTACCGGCGCGGCCCCCATCGTGGCCGACATCGCCAAGGAGATGGGCATCCTCACCGTTGGCGTGGTCACCAAGCCCTTTAACTTCGAGGGACGCCGCCGTATGATGCAGGCCGAGAAGGGCATCGAGGAACTCCGAACCCGGGTGGACTCCCTGGTGATCATCCCCAATGAGCGGCTGAAGTTTGCCACCGATCAGAAGATCACCTTTGCCAATGCCTTCGAGATCGCCGACGACGTGCTCCGCCAGGCGGTGCAGTCTATCTCCGATCTGATCAAGAATACCGGCTTCATCAATCTGGACTTTGCAGACGTCACCGCCGTCATGCAGAACGCAGGTATGGCCCACATGGGCGTTGGCCGCGCCGGCGGCAAGAACAAGGCCGAGGATGCCGCCAAGATGGCCATCTCCAGCCCCCTGCTGGAGACCTCCATCAACGGCGCCAAGGGCGTGCTGGTCAACGTCACCGGCTCCATGGACATCGGTCTGGAGGAAGTGGAGATCGCGGCCAACCTGGTGCAGCAGGCCGCCCACCCCGACGCGCTTATTATCTTCGGCGCCGCTTTCGACGACACTCTGGAGGATGAGATCCGCGTCACCGTCATCGCCACCGGCTTTGAGGAGGTGGAGGGAGCTATGCCCAACAAGCCCTTCAGCGCCGCTGCGGAGAAGAAGGCCGAGGCCCAGCCTCAGGCTCCGGCGGCCCCCGCCGCCCCTGCGGAGGAGGATCCCTTCGAGGACATCTTCAAGATTTTTAACCGGGGCAAGTAAACATTTATTACAAAAGCGGCCCGGGCCATGTGGCCCAGGCCGCTTTTCCCCCTTTTCAAGGGGAGAAAGCTGTGATACCATAGAGCTGAATACCGAAAGGAGGATTCCCATGCTGTTTGTCTGTTACCCCAAGTGCACCACCTGCCAGAAGGCCAAGGCGTGGCTGGAGGCCAGGGGCCTGCCCGCTGAGGTGCGGGACATCAAGACCCAGAACCCCACCGAGGCGGAGCTGCGCCGCTGGCACGCCCTCAGCGGCCTGCCCCTCAAGCGTTTTTTCAACACCAGCGGCCTGCAGTACAAGGCCCTGGCCCTGAAGGACAAGCTGCCCGGCATGAGCGAGGATGAGCAGTTCGCCCTGCTGGCCACCGACGGTATGCTGGTCAAACGCCCCATTCTGGTAGGGGAGGACTTCGTGCTGGTGGGCTTCCGAGAGGCCGAGTGGGCGGCCCGGCTGGGCTGAGACCCTAGGCGGGCAGGCGGCGCTCCAGCCAGGAGAGCACGTCCCGGTACACCTCGTCCCGGTTGGCCTCGTAGAGCATCTCGTGCCGCCCCTCCGGGTAGAGCCGGACGATGAGATCCTTTACCCCGGCATCCCGAAACCAGCCGGCCACCTTTTTGACCCCCGCGCCGTTGGCCCCCACCGGGTCCCGGTCCCCGGCGAAGAAGTACACCGGCGTGTCCGGGTCCATGCGGGCCAGATTGGCTGGCTTGGCCAGGAGCTGGAGGCCCACCATCATGTCGTGGTACATGCCCACGGTGGGAAGGAAGCGGCACAGGGGATCGGCCCGGTAGGCGTCCACCACCACCGTGTCCCGGGAGATCCAGTCCGCCGAGGTGCGGACGGGCTTAAACTGGCCGTTGTACCGCCCCACAGAGAGGGCGTCCAGCAGGGCGCTGTGGGCCCTGGGCCCCTTGAGGCGGATGAGCAGGGCGGACAGCGCCCGCCCCGCGGCTACAGTGGCAGGGGGCTCCTGCCCGGTGCCGGAGAGGATGGCCCCGTCCACCGTGCCCGGCCAGAACATAAGGTAGCCCCGCACCACAAAGGAGCCCATGGAGTGGCCCAGCAGGAAGCAGGGCAGACCGGGGTACTCCGCCCCAACCCGCTCCCGCAGGGCGCGGACGTCCTTCACCACGTGCTTCCAGCCGTCCCGGTCGGCGAACCAGCCGAACTCCAAGGGGTTCCGCGCCGTGCGGCCGTGGCCCAGGTGGTCGTGGCCCACGACGGCGAAGCCGTGCTCCGCCAGGAAGCGGGCGAAGGAGTCATACCGGCCGATGTGTTCCGAGATGCCGTGGACCAGCTGCACCACCCCCCGGGGCGGCCCCTCCGGCCGCCACCAGGCGGCGGCAACTGTGTGGACCCCATCGCTGGAGGGAAAGGTAAATTCTTGTTTGATCACCATGGAAACCCGGCTCCTTTTGTGATAGAATAGCAACAATATCAGTCTAGCCTAAGGCCCGGCGCCCGTCAATAGAAAGGAAGAGCATTATGACCGCCATTGACCGCTTTTTGCGCTACGTGACATATGATACCCAGTCCGACGAGCACAGCGACGCCATCCCCTCCACCGCCAAGCAGAAGGTGCTGGGCGCAGCCCTGGCCGAGGAGCTGGCCCAGATGGGGCTGCACAACGCCCACATGGACGAGTACGGCTATGTGTACGCCTGGCTGCCCGCCACCGCCGGGTGCGAGGGAATCCCGTGCGTGGGCCTTATCGCCCACATGGACACCTCCCCAGACGCGCCGGGGGCGGGGGTGAAGCCCCGCGTTGTCCGCTACGAGGGGGGCGACCTGGTGCTCAACGAGGAGAAGGGCATCGTCATGAGGGCCGCCGAGTTTGAGAGCCTGGCCAAATACAAGGGTCAGGAGCTGATCGTCACCGACGGCACCACCCTGCTGGGGGCGGACGACAAGGCGGGTGTGGCGGAGATTATGTCCGCCGTGGAGTACTTGCTCCAGCACCCGGAGCTCCCCCACGGCCGCATTGCCGTGGGCTTCACCCCGGATGAGGAGGTTGGGCAGGGTGCCGACCATTTCGACGTGGAGGGCTTCGGCGCGGCGGTGGCCTACACTGTGGATGGCGGCGAGCTGGGCGAGCTGGAGTACGAGAACTTCAACGCGGCCAACGCGGGCGTGTACTTCCACGGGGTGAACATCCACCCAGGCTCGGCCAAGAACAAGATGAAGAACGCGATTCTGATTGCCCTGGAGTTCGCGGGGATGCTGCCCCCGGCGGAGACCCCCGCCCACACCGAGGGGTATGAGGGCTTCTACCACCTCCACGACATGAAGGGCAGCGAGACGGAGGCGGAGCTGCACTACATCCTCCGCGACCATGACCGGGCCAGGTTCGAGGCCCGCAAGGAGTACCTGGGCCGGGCGGCGGACTACCTCAACGCCAAGTACGGCGCGGGCACGGTGGAGCTCGTCCTCAAGGACTCCTACTACAACATGCGGGAGCAGATTGAACCCCACATGTACCTGATCCTCCGGGCGCGGGCCGCCATGGAGGCCGCCGGGGTGACCCCGGTGGAGGTGCCCATCCGGGGCGGTACCGACGGGGCGCGGCTGAGCTACATGGGCCTGCCCTGCCCCAACCTGTGTACCGGCGGGGTGAACTTCCACGGGGTGCATGAGTATATCCCAGCCCAGGCCCTCACCAAAATGACCGAGGTGCTGGTCAATTTGCTGACGCGGCAGTAAATAGACCAAAAGGCGCCCCCTCTTATGAAGAGGGGGCGCCTTTTGGTTTATTACAGCAGAGTCTGGAAGAACTGGAGGAGCAGCTTGGCTCCGTAGAAGATGATGATCAGTCCGCAGACCACGTTGATGACCCGAAGGATCTTGTCGTTGAACTTGGCGGAGAAGAAGGAGATCAGGATGGTGATGCCCAGAAACCACAGACAGGAGGCGGAGGCGGAGCCCAGCATGAGCTGGGAGGCCACCGCGCCCGGGTTGCCGGCCCGGAAGCTGCCGAACAGCATAGTGCCGTCAATCAGGGCCTGGGGATTGATCCAGGTGACCACAAAGGCCTTGGCGGCCAGCCTGGGCAGGGGGATGCTCACGTCCACGTCCCGGTCCAGGGTGGGCTTATCCCGCAGCAGGCCGATGCCGATCCACACCACGATGCAGCCGCCCACGATCAGAATCAGGCGCTGCAGCCAGTCGAAGCGCTCCACCAGCGCGCCGATGCCGAAGAAGCAGGCCAGCGCCAGGCTGATGTCGAAGGCGATCACGATCAGGGCGGTGAGCAGGGCCCGCCGCCGGGGCTGGGTCAGGGCGGAGTTGATGACGAACAGGTTCTGCATCCCGATGGGGGCGACATAGGCCAGACCGATGGTCAGGCCCTGGAGATAGGTCGGCATGGGGGCTTCCTCCTAAAAAAGACTTTCCTTTTCTTTCTTTACCTGGTATTATATTAGCACCTATGGCCCGCTGTGGCAAGAGCGCAGAATTTCCGTACCAGGTAAGGAGGAACTGACCTTATGCCCATGGAACACGAAAACTGCCCCTGCATGGAGACCTGCCCGCTGAACCGGGCCATGGCCCTCATCGGCGGCAAGTGGAAGATGCAGATTCTCTGCTCCCTCTACAACAACGGCCCCACCCGCTACAACCAGTTGAAAAAGACCCTGGACGGGGTGTCCAACACGGTGCTGGCCAACGCCCTGCGGGAGCTGGAGGGGGACGGGCTGGTCCACCGGCAGGAGTACCTGGAGGTCCCTGTCCGGGTGGAGTACGCCATTACCGAGCCCTGCCGCCAGCTCATCCCCATTTTGGACGCGCTGGGCGATTGGAGCATGGCCCTCTAGGCGCAAAAAGGGCGCAGGCGGAGCCTGCGGCCAGACAGATGAGGTCAGTGGGTGAGGCGGAACCAGAGCCGGTTCCAGAAGGTGTCCTTCACATAGCCCTTGGAGACGCGGAAGTTCCACTCCGCGTCGCGGGCCCGTTTGCGGCAATCCTGCTCGTCCCCGTCGGGGCGGTCGTAGTGGGGGAGCGTCGAGCTGAGCCGCCCCTCGAGATTGTCGAAGAAGAAATCCATAAAAGGCTCCTTTCCGGCGGATCAGTCCCGGTCGGTGAGACGGAAACGGAGATGGTTCCAGAAGGTGTCCTTCACGTAGCCCTTGGAGACGCGGAAGTTCCACTCGGCCTCCCGGGCTTTGCGGCGGCAGGCGCGCTCGTCCAGGGTCATATCGTGGGGTGGCGGGAGCTCCGCGTTGAGCTTGGCCTGTAGATAAGAGGCGGGAAACGAGAGGTTCATGAGAAACTCCTTTCCAGACAGAGGCCCTTTTACCGTCTCCAATCTATCATACGCCCCGGGGAAAGTCAAGGAGCCGGATCCAGGCAGAAATGCGGAAAAACGCCGGGTTTCGGCAGTTAGGAGAAGATCGTATGGCGAAAACACTGGTTTTGGCGGAAAAGCCCTCGGTAGCTCGGGAATTGGCCCGGGTGCTGGGCTGCAAACAGTCCGGAGAGGGGTATCTGGAGGGGGAGAAGTACATCGTCACCTGGGCCCTGGGCCACCTGGTGGAGCTGGCGCCCCCGGAGGACTACGACAAGGCGTGGGCCAAGTGGGATATGCTCACCCTGCCCATGCTGCCCGAGCGGATGAAGACGGTGGTGATCCCCCAGTCCGGCCGGCAGTTCCGGGCCGTCCAGGCCCAGCTTCGCCGGGGGGACGTGGGCGAGCTGGTCATCGCCACCGACGCGGGCCGGGAGGGGGAGCTGGTGGCCCGGTGGATTCTGGAGAAGGCCGGGTGGAAGGGGCCGGCCAAGCGGCTGTGGATCTCCTCCCAGACCGACAAGGCCATCCGGGAGGGCTTCGCCCACCTGCGGCCCGCGGCGGAGTACGATAACCTGTTCCGCTCCGCCCGCGCCCGCAGCGAGGCCGACTGGCTGGTGGGCCTCAATGTTACCCGGGCCCTGACGTGCAAGTACAACGCCCAGCTCTCCGCCGGGCGGGTGCAGACCCCCACCCTGGCCATCATTGTGGAGCGGGAGGAGGCCATCCGCCGCTTTGTCCCCCAGGAGTTCTGGACGGTCACCGCGAAGCTGCCCGGTTTCACCGCCACTTGGCGGGATCCGAACGGCCAGGCGCGGCTCTTTGACCGGGAGCGGGCGGAGGAGCTGGCCGCCCGGCTGGCGGGAAAGGAGGGGGTGGTGACCCGCCTTAGGCGTACCCGCAGGCAGGCACCGCCCCCGGCGGCCTACGACCTCACCGAGCTCCAGCGGGACGCCAACAAGAAGTACGCCTACTCCGCCAAGGAGACCCTGGCCATCCTCCAGAACCTCTATGAGATCCATAAGGTGGTCACCTACCCCCGCACCGACTCCCGCTACATCCCCGACGACGTGGTTCCTACCCTGCCGGAGCGGCTGCGCAGCGTGATGGTGGAGGACTACAAGCCCCTGGCGGCGGAGCTGCTGCGCAGCCGTCCCCTCCAGACCAAATATCTGGTCAACGCCGCCAAGGTCACCGACCACCACGCCCTCCTCCCCACCGAGGAGCCGGTGGAGCTGTGGCGGCTCACCGGGCCGGAGCGCAACATCTATGATCTGATCGTCCGCCGCTTCCTGGCCGTGCTGCTGCCCCCCTTCGAGTACGAGGAGGTGGCCCTCACCCTGGAGGTGGAGGGGGAAACCCTCCACGCCAGAGGGAAGGCGGTGCTCTCCCCCGGCTGGCGGGCGGCCTACGACCGCACCTTTGCCCTGGAGGAGGAGGACGAGGAGGGGGACGAGAAGGAGCAGAGCCTCCCCACCCTGGCGGAGGGGGAGCGCCTGACCGTCCAGTCCGCCCGGGCCAACCCGGGCAAGACCGCGCCCCCCAAGCGGTACACCGAGGCCACCCTCCTCACCGCCATGGAGCACCCGGCCGCCCAGGTGGCCGACCGGGAGCAGGGCCGGATTTTGGAGGAGACTGGCGGTCTGGGTACCCCCGCCACCCGGGCGGACATCATCGAGAAGCTGTTTTCCGCCTTCTATGTGGAGCGGCGGGGAAAGGAGCTGGTACCCACCTCCAAGGGCGTCCAAGTGGTGGGCCTGGCCCCGGAGGAGCTGCGCAGTGCCACCCTCACCGCCCAGTGGGAGCGCCGCCTGGGGGAGATCGCCCAGGGGCGGGAGCAGGAGGGGGCCTTCGTGGACGAGATGCGGCAGTTTGCCGCCCGGCTGGTGGCCCAGGTGAAGGCCAGCGACGCGGCCTACCGCCACGACAACCAGACCCGCACCCCCTGTCCCGACTGCGGCAAGTACCTGCTGCGGGTCAAGACCAAGCGGGGGGAGATGCTGGTGTGCCCCGACCGGGAGTGCGGCTACCGCCGCAGCGTCAAGCAGACCACCAACGCCCGCTGCCCCAACTGCCACAAGAGGATGGAGCTGCGGGGCGAGGGGGAGAAGCAGCTGTTCGCCTGCGTGTGCGGCTACCGGGAGAAGCTGTCCGACTTCAAGAAGCGGCGGGCCCAGAAGTCTGCGGGCAAGGGGGACGTGCGCCGCTACCTGGCCCAGCAGGAGCAGCGGGAGGAGAAGGGCTTCTCCGCCCTGGCCGAGCAGTTGGCCAAATGGATGGCGCAGCAGAAGGGAGATTGAAGCATGAGCTGGTTTTCGATCCAGGAGCTGGAGTACCTGCTGCGCATTGTCCTGGCAGCGGTATGCGGCGGGGCCATCGGCTTCGAGCGGGAGCGGCGCTCCAAGAGCGCGGGCATCCGCACTCACATTATCGTGGCCCTGTCCGCCGCGCTGATGATGGTGGTGTCCAAGTACGGCTTTTTTGATGTCATCGGCCTGGGGGGAATCTCTCTGGACGCCTCGCGGGTGGCGGCGGGGGTGGTGACCGCCATCGGCTTTTTGGGCGTGGGGGTCATCTTTACCCACGGGCGGACGGTCAGCGGCGTCACCACCGCCGCAGGCCTGTGGGCCACTGTTGGGGTGGGCATCGCCGTGGGGGCTGGGCTATACGTCACCGGCGGCGTGGCCACGGTGCTGATCGTCCTCTTCCAGGTAATTCTCCACCGCTCATCCCCCCTGGTCAAGACCCAGCGTACGGGCACCGTCGTCCTGGAACTGAGCGAGGCGGAGAGCGATCCGGCGGAGGTGCGCCGCCTGCTGGAGGAGCGGGTGTCCGCCGTGGAGGGGGTGCGGGTGACCCGCCTGGCAGACGGGAGGGCAGAGGTGAAGTGCGATGTGCTCTTCCCCGCTGGGTACACCGCCGAGGACATCCTGCGGACATTGAAGGGCATGCCCGCCATCCGTTCGGTGGAGATGCACCATCCGGGCTGACACAAGAGCGAAAGAGAGGCAGAATGTATGGAAGCGATAATCAGCGGAATCAACTGGCTGGATGACTTCATCTGGGGCATGCCTATGATCGTGCTGCTGCTGGGCACCCATCTGTTTATGACAGTGCGCACAGGCTTTATTCAGCGCAAGACCTTTACCGGTATCCGTCTGTCCGTGCGCAAGGACCCAGAAGCCCCCGGCGACGTGAGCCAGTTCCAGGCCCTCACCACCGCCCTGGCGTCCACCATCGGCACGGGCAACATCATCGGCGTGGGTACCGCCATATTCCTGGGCGGCCCTGGTGCGGTGTTCTGGTGCTGGCTTGCCGGCGTGTTCGGAATCGCCACCAAGTACGCCGAGTCCCTTATCGCCGTAAAGTACCGGGTCCGCACCCCCGACGGGAGGATGCAGGGCGGCGCCATGTACGCCCTGGAACGGGGACTGAACCTGAAGTGGCTGGGGGTGCTCTTCGCCGCCCTGGCTGCCCTGGCCTCCTTCGGCATCGGTTGCGGTACCCAGATCAACGCAATCGCCGAGGTCATTGAGAACAACATACCCGTGGGTATTCCGCCCATCGCGATCGGCGTCGTGGGCGGCCTTCTCACCGGCGTGGTCATCATCGGCGGTATCCAGTCCATCGCCAGCGTGTGCGAGAAGCTGGTGCCCTTTATGGCGGCTTTCTACGTGCTGGGGTGTATCATCATTCTGGCGATCAACTGGGACTTCCTGGCCCCCGCCGTGTCCACCATTCTCCGGCTGGCTTTCACCCCCGGCGCGGCGGCGGGCGGACTGGTAGGGCAGGGGCTCATGGCAGCCATGCGCTTCGGCGTGGCACGGGGTCTGTTCTCCAATGAGTCGGGCATGGGCTCCGCCCCACTGGTGGCCTCCGCCGCACAGACCCGTAACCCGGTGCGGCAGGCTCTGGTATCTGCCACCGGCACCTTCTGGGACACAGTGGTGGTGTGCCTTATGACCGGTCTGGTGCTGGTCACTACGATCATGAAGAACCCCGCCATCGACATGGCACAGATATCCGACGGCGGCCAACTCACTACCCTGGCCTTTGCACAGATCCCCGTACTCGGGCCTGTAATCCTGGTAGTGGGCATCATCACTTTCGCCTGGTCCACCATCCTGGGCTGGTCCTACTACGGCGAGCGGTGCGCCCAGTACCTATGGGGCAAGAGGGCCCTGCTGCCCTATAAGCTGGTATTCGTCGCCGTGGTGGTGGTTGGCCCGGTGTTGGCCCTGGATCTGGTGTGGACCATCGCTGATATCCTTAACGCCCTCATGGCCATCCCAAACCTGGTCGCCGTCCTGCTGCTGAGCGGGGTGGTTGCCCGGGAGACCAGGCACTATTTGGGGAATCTGGACGAGGTAGACCAGACTGAAATTCCACGCGTAGACAAATGAGAAGTCAAAGCTTCTTCACATTTTTGAACCATGGGTGTATGCTTCCTAATGTAAAAATTATTTGACATGTGGAGGTATACATTTATGAAAGGAATCCGTAAGATGGATGAGATGGAGCTGCAGATCACCCTGCGCGCCAGCCGTGCCGCCTGGTTCTTCCTGGTGCTGGCCCTGGTGGTCTGGTCGGTGTGGGAGGCATTTCACGGAGGGGACACTACCCTGCCCGCCTTCCTGCTGGGGGCCCAGGTAATGATTTTTTGCCTGGTGCAGTGGATCGGCCGGGCCAGAGCGGGGGACGACCGGGTAAAGCAGGAATTTGTACTGTGGGTTATTCTCACTGTGGCCCTGGTGGCATTTTCATTGCTGCTGGTTCTGGGCGGATGAAGAACCGGGTCAAGGAGCTGCGAAAGGCCCGCGGTCTGCCGGCAGGAGGACGTAGCCGCCCTGCTGGGGGTGAGCCGCCAGACCGTCAACGCCGTCGAAAGCGACAAGTACGGCCCCACCCTGGCCTTGGGTATGAAGCTGGCCCGCCTGCTGGAGACTCCGGTGGAAGAGCTGTTTACCCTAGAGGGCTGAGAACGCCCCCCGAACCGATTCGGTTTGGGGGGCGTTCCCGCACCGTAACCATTTGAGAGAAATTTGTAACGTTTTTTAGAAGAATTATGTCAACAAAAGTGGTACACTGTATCCACCTGACCGGCATGAGGTGTATCAAATGCGGATAAACAACACAGCGGCCTTCGCTCTGGCCGGAGTGATCGCCCTCACCCTGGCGGGCTGCGGGGAGACCCTTCCGCCGCCCACCCCTTCGGAGCCGCCGGAGGCGACAGGCGCTCTGCAACCGGCCGTGGCGCATGGCTTCACCTTCGCGGAACTGAGGCAGTATAAGTTTGTGTTTGCCAGCGGCGCGGGGAGCTGGGGCACGGTGCTGTATGTGAGGCCGGACGGCAGCTTTTCCGGAACCTTCAGCGATACGACCTGGGAGGAGTACGGGGGCAGCACACGCGCCGTCCTCCTCTGCTCCGAGTTCACCGGCCAGTTCACCGAGCCGGTGCGGGTGAACGACTATACCTATTCCGTGCGCATCGCCCGCATCGACTATGAGCGGGCGGTGGGCGAGGAGGCATTCGCCGACGGCTTCCACTATTACTATACCGAGCCCAGGGGACTGGAGGACACGGAGGAGCTTTTGATCTACCTGCCCGGCGCGCCCCTGGGCGAGCTGCCCCAGGAGTTCCGGGGCTGGGTGGACCACGGCGATCAGGGGGAGGCGCTGCTCTCTTATGCCCTCAACAACGAGGCGCACCAGCAGGGATTTTTCAGCCGGAATCTGGTACGGGAGATCATTTACAGCCTGATCAGCGCCCGGGATGAGTCGGGCGAGCTGGAACAACAGCTCCAGGACGCCACACTCTCTCAGGAGGAGCGGGAGACAAAGGCGGAGGAGCTGTACCAGGTGTGGGACAATGAGCTCAATGAGGTGTGGGACGCGCTGAACCGGCTTCTGTCCCCGGAGGATATGGAGGTCCTGACAGCGGAGGAGCTGGAGTGGATTGCCTGGAAGGAGGAGCAGGCCGCCCTGGCCGGGGCGGGGATGGCCGGCGCCCTGCGGGCGGCGGAGCTGACCCGGGAGCGTGTGGGTGTGCTGGAGGAATACCTGGAAACGCTGTAGCATCAGCATGCAAAGCGATAGAAGGTGGACAGAATGGGAAAAAATAGAATGGTTTTCTGCGCGCTGGCTGGTGCGCTGGCGTTGACCCTGGCGGGCTGTAGAGAGACGGCCCCCGTGCCACCCTCCGGCAACCCTGCGCCCATGGCCTCTCCCGTCCCGGCGGAGACGGAGCCCGCGGCGGAGTTCTCCTTCGCTGATTTGCAGCGGCTTCAGTTCTGCTTCACCAGCGGCGCAGGGGGCTGGTGCACCCTGCTGGCCGTCCGGCCGGACGGCAGCTTTTATGGCGAGTACCACGACACCGACATGGGGGGTGGAGAGCCGGGCATCCATGCGGTGCAGTGGAACTGCAAATTTACCGGCCGGTTTGCCCAGCCGGTGCAGGTGAACGACTACACCTACAGGGAGGACCCGGACAAAGCGCCCGACTCCAGATATATCCACAGGGGGAAATTCTGCTGGGATCTGACAGAGCGCATCAAAGACGGGTCCAGCGTACAGGGCCGGATTTTCGCAGGACTGGAAGAGCTGGAGAAGATCCGAAGGACAGAAGCCGTGTTTGGCGCGGATGCAGAGGTGTACACAAAGGATTACAACGACAACTCCATCCTCTGGATCGTGCGCAGGGCTGGAGATGAGGAACTTCACGCTGTGTTTAATTTCAGCGATGAGGGACGCACCATCTGGATGCCGGAAAAAGCGCAGTACACAAACCTTGTGACAGGCGTCACACAGGAAACAGAGACAGTGGAACTGTCCGGATGGGATTTCGTCTGGATGAAGAGATAGAAAACAGTGAAAAACAGCGCCCGCGGGAATTATATTTCCTGCGAGGCGCTGTTTTTGCAGTATAAGAGGGTGCTCTGCCCCCAGAAATTCATGGTCAGCTTTGTTTCTTTGCATGGACCGATTTCGTGTACTCCCTGGGGGTGCAGCCCATAAACTTGCGGAACAGTTTTGTGTAGTAGGAGGGGCTGGAGAACCCGCACTGCAGGGAAATGTCCGTGATGCTGTCCTTCCCCTGGACGAGAAGGGGAATGCTCTGCCGGATGCGGTAGTGGAGGAGGTAGTCAAAGAGAGGCTGGTTCATGTTCCGCTTGAACAGGCGGCAGCACTCGCTCTTGCACATGTTGACGCAGCCGGAGATATCCTCCAGAGAGATGTGTTCCATATAATGTCCGTGTATGAAGGTGACGATGCGGCGCAGCCGCTCCAGCTCCCGCACATCCCCGGAGGAGGGGCGTGCATCCAGGTCCAGGTGGTCAAAAAGCAGGATCCAGATCTGGTAGAGCTCCGTGAGGAGCCGCAGCTCGTAGGAGCGTGGCGGCTCCTGCCAGAGCTGCCGGATCGTGTCCAGATGGGAGAGGACCTCCCTCTCCCAGGGCACCTCCCTGGAGAAGGAGGCGGAGGGGAGAAGCGGGTTTTCTGTCACGGGCTGGATGAACTTGGTCTGCAGAAGGCTGGCCTCGTAGCCGTACAGAAGGGAAGGGTTGACGGTGACCGACAGATAGGTGCAGTCATGGCTATCCGCGTGGCGGCCTGTGTGCAGCATGTTGGCGTTGCAGAAGACGCCGTCCCCCTTTTTCAGGTGATAGGTGCGGTCATTGACCTGGTACAGGATTTCGCCCGTAAGGATCAGGGTAAACTCAATCTCCGGGTGCCAGTGGCAGGCAAAGCTGCCCATCTCGTAGGCGTCCAGCCGCTCAGGGCTGACAAGCACGGGGAAAGCGTAGTCCCCGTGGGATTTGATCTCCCGCCCGTCGCTGCGCAGTGTGATCTGCATGTTCCTTCCTCCTTATTTTAAAGGGATTTTGCGGTTTTTTTCAGCATCTTCTCGTGCATCACAAACATCAGTACAAGGATGACAAACAGATAGAAGGGAAACAGGGAAATGCTGATGTGGTTTGCCATCAGTCCGAATACAGGCGGCATGAGGCAGGTGCCCACGTAGGCAGAAGCCATCTGGACGCCGATAAGTGCCTGGGACCGGTCTGCGCCGAAGCGCTCCGGTGTGGAGTGGATGACACAGGGGTACACAGGCGCACAGCCAAGGCCCACGATGATCAGCCCTGCCAGGGACGTGTTTCCGCCCAGGGGCAGGAGGATAGTCAGCACGCCTGCAAGGATCAGGATCAGACCCAGCCGGATCATCCGGGTATCGTTAAAGCGCATGGTGAGAAAGCCGCTGGCCCCCCTTCCCACGGTGATGCCGATGTAGAAGAGGCTGGCGTAGAAAGCGGCGGTCTCGGAGGAGATGCCTTCGTGGAGCATAAGGTAGCTGGCTGCCCAGAGCCCTGCCGTCTGCTCCAGGGCGCAGTAGCAGAAGAAGGTCACCATGACCTCTTTTGCCCCGGGGATGGCGGCGATCTGCTTTAAGGACAAGGGCTTTGCCGGGGCGGTCTGTCCGGAGTCCTCCGGGGCATGTCCCCGGGAGGCCTCACAGTCCGTTCCGGTCTGCCGGTTCTTCCACAGGGGAAGGCTGAGGAGCAGGATGGCCGTGAGGATGACCTGCAGGATGCCGATATACCGGTAGCCGGTGTTCCAGGGGGCGCCGCCGGA
>OGYQ01000635.1_pt1 | contig 31203 bp, 25 predicted proteins | sample 1576641 | NCBI WGS metagenome assembly OGYQ01 (sample SAMEA3541476, study PRJEB24748) | human gut metagenome | biome: human gut; feature: human-associated habitat; material: faeces | place: China | collected 2012 | reverse complement strand
CCGCTTCCGCCTACTCCATTCTCCCCAGCATAGCTGGGGGATTAGGCTTTTCATTTACTATCACTATGGGTTTAAAAACGCAGATAGTAAAGCTAACCAAGATTTAAGTGCTTACTTTATAAGTCCTGTTCAGAAAGCCATACCAGAAAATTTTTTGCAAGTGAAAGCTGTTTGGGTGACATATTGCGTAATAGTTCACTGCTATTTTTCCATTCATTATCAGTATCATAATGCTGTGTCCCTAGAAGAAATTCATCAGGAGTCGTATCCAGTGCAACAGCGAGCCGCATAATTACTTCTATAGAGGGAATTGAAATACTTCGTTCAATATTTGAGAGGTATTTTTGACTAAGATCAGCTCGTTCTTCTACCTCTGATTGCTTTAGGCCCAGTTCTTTTCGCCTCCGGGCAATTCGTTTACCTATTTCTTTGTAATCTAAATCCATACAATCCTCCTTTAATCGCTATCGTACGGAAAAACAGAAAAAAATAAACTGATTTAAAAATGGAAATACGACTTGACATACGAATATAAAGGTCATATAATTATCACAATATATTTGGGGTACTAAATGGACTAAGGCAAATGATGAGGGGGAGAAGGGATAAGCTTGAAACATAATTTTTCCAAGAGAAGTCTGGAAGAAAGGTTTTTTAAGAACTTATATGTATTTATTTTAGGAGTATACGTGGTGTTTATTCAATCTTTGATAGAAGAAGCAAAAAGTGATAAGAGGGATTTGGAATGAATAAAATATTAGGTTTTTTTAGAAAAGCGGAAACGATTTATTTGCGTATTTTGTGGGGAATTTTGCTATATTTGGTAGTATGTATGTTGCTAAATTATAGCGATTGTCCAAGTGCATTAGTGGTTCTGATACCTTTCTTTTTTGTATATGTGTTTATAAAAAAGTCAAGGATGCTTGCAACTGTGGGAGGCATTGGTGTGGGCTTAGCAAGTATGATTATGAAATACGGGCTCGACGGAATTACTGTAATGTTTAACGACTACTGCACTGAAAATTCTGAAGCTATTTCGGCATTAATTATTATAGTAGGAATATGGTGGTATATAATGCGAAAGTGTGGAAAAACGAGATAAAAAATTAAATAAGATTAAATACTAAATAGAAATTTAAGAGATTGATGTATAATAAACAGTTCTAAATATTGTAAACAATGGAGGGCAATGAAATGGCATTAGTAAATGGTTCAAATGAGTATTGGAAAGTTTATGACCATGCAGAACGGATTTATAGAAAAAAATGTAATACATATGGATCTGAACATGATGAGTGGGTTGAAAGAGGAAAGAATCTTGCAGATCAGTTAAGAGAAAAACATGGTTATGGTGATTCAGAAGTAGAAAGCATAATTGATAAGTATTATTTGGATAGAGATTGATAAAGTTGGTATATAAAATAAAATAGAGCTGCTTATGTACACGAAGGAAAAGCTGTGTATGACATATATTTTCTCTTAAATTTTTACCAGGTATTTATAAATGCAAAACCGATGGGTTAAGCTAATTATAGTTTAACCCATCGGTTTTGCATTTATAAGAAAAATGTGTTAAAAAAAATACAACAAGGAATATATATAAACTGGAGAGAACATGCATTTTCTTCTGTAGTGTGTAAACAGAAAGTATGCCTGACAACCAAAAGAAGGATGGCAAAAGAAATGCAGGTAGCCGGAGGTCCGAATAGTACCAATGAAGGTATGAACAAAATAAATCCCAGAGGTAAGTCGAGAGTGAACTGTTCCTCTCGGTTCTAGCCTGCGAAACTATATCAAAGGGTAGTGTAAAATAGTTTGTGTTTCTGGTAAAAAATGGCTCCTTTTTGGTAAGAATTCAGATATGACAATTCTTATCGAAAAGGAGTATTTTTTATGGCAGTTGCAAAGGAACAAATTCGACAGATTATCTCAGAAAGCAACATTAGTAGCGTTGCAGATGTATACACGCTTCTGAAAGACAGTTTCAAAGATATCCTGCAGGTGCTGATGGAGGCAGAGTTGGATGCAACTCTCGGTTATGAAAAAAATCATAAGGGAGATTTGCAGACAGACAACAAAAGAAATGGTCAGCAAGATCACCGATAAGATCCTTCCTCAGGTCAAGGAGTGGCAGTCACGTCCTCTGAATCCGGTTTATCCGTTTGTCTTTATGGACTGTATTCATTATAAAGTCCGGGAGGATGGCAGGATCTTAAGCTGTGCTGCTTATGTTGTTCTCGGTGTTACAGTGGAAGGGTACAAAGATATCCTCAGCATCACAGTAGGAGCCAATGAAACCAGCAAGTTCTGGCTTGGAATGCTCAATGATCTGAAAAAGTTTTCCTCAGATTTCAAAGCAGTATATAATGCTCCAAATGAAACAGCAGCTTTATCAGAACTGGAGAACATTAAGGAGAAATGGGGAAAGAAATATCCCTATGCTGTCAGCAACTGGGAAAATAATTGGGAAGATGTAAGTTCCTTTTTCCAGTTTTCAAATGGTATCAGACGTATTATGTACACAACTAACATCATAGAGGGATTGAACCGTCAATACCGGAAAGTCACAAAAACCAAGAGTTTATTTCCAAGCGATACAGCACTGGAAAAGATGCTGTATCTTGCCAGCAAAAACGTAGTCAGGAAATGGATACAGAGATATCGGAACTGGGATCAGGTGTTGAATTAGTTGATTGTCTTGTATGGAGAACGGCTTACCAACTATCTGTAGAGAAAAGAAAAGCAGGAATGGATTTGCTCCAAAGCTGACCATTCCCGCTTCCTTTCTATTCCGTCGGCATTTGTATTATTGCCAGAATTTCCCTACTCTATTCCAGAGGTCGGGTGTGGGCAGCGCCCACGAAAAAAGCAATCAATACAATGTCTTATTTGTCATACAAAAAAATCAAAAAATGTGTATAAAACCTTCTCACATGGTTATACTATAAATAGAAAGACAGATTCGACAACACTAAAATCTTAAAGTCGACAGCAAAATTTTACATATCTAATTCTTATCAAAAAGATTTACTTTCCAAAGACACAAGATTTTTTACGCCCTCAAGAATGTGAATCCATTTCTGACAGTCTTTCTAATAGCTCTGCATACTTCTTTGCATTCGAACAATGTTTTTTTCTCGCACCGATCTTTGTAGCCAATTTTACGCATAAGCACCTCTTGTATTATATTGCGGTTTTCCCACAATTAAAATACAAATTATATTGAGAAAAATCACTTAAGTCAAGATTTCCACCACTCTATAAATCAAAAAAGACCCTGACGGGCTGGAAATTCCAGTCCATCAAGGTCTGATTTTACGCTTGGACAAATTTATTTAGTTGGGCGATTTACCACTTGAGAGGATAGATCACTTTACCTACTCACAAGAATGAATTATTTGTTCTTCTGAGCAATTGCTGCCTGAGCTGCTGCCAGACGAGCTACCGGTACACGGAATGGTGAGCAGGATACATAGTCAAGACCGATCTTGTTGCAGAACTCTACAGAAGACGGATCTCCACCGTGCTCTCCACAGATTCCGATGTGAAGGTTCGGGTTAACCGGCTTACCAAGTTTGATAGCCATATCCATAAGCTTACCAACACCAACCTGATCCAGTTTTGCAAATGGGTCATTCTCGAAGATCTTAGCATCATAGTAAGCGTTGAGGAACTTACCAGCGTCATCACGGGAGAATCCGTATGTCATCTGAGTTAAGTCGTTGGTACCGAAGCAGAAGAAGTCAGCTTCTTTTGCGATCTCATCAGCTGTAAGAGCTGCACGTGGGATCTCGATCATAGTACCTACTTCATATTTCAGATCTACGCCTGCTGCTGCGATCTCAGCGTCAGCTGTCTCAACAACAAACTTCTTAACATATTTAAGCTCTTTGATATCGCCTACTAACGGGATCATGATCTCTGGGCAGATATTCCAGTCAGCGTGAGCTTTCTTTACATTGATAGCTGCACGGATAACTGCTGTTGTCTGCATCTTAGCGATCTCAGGATAGGTAACAGCCAGACGGCATCCACGATGTCCCATCATTGGGTTGAACTCATGAAGAGAGCTAATGATTGTCTTGATTTCCTCTACAGTCTTGCCCTGAGCATCAGCAAGCTTCTTGATGTCTTCCTCTTCTGTAGGAACGAACTCATGAAGCGGCGGATCCAGGAAACGGATTGTTACAGGATTGCCCTCGAGAGCCTCGAACAGACCTTCGAAGTCTTCCTGCTGATATGGAAGAACCTTAGCAAGTGCTGCTTCTCTCTCCTCAGCTGTTGTGGAGCAGATCATCTCACGGAATGCATCGATACGTCCCTCACCGAAGAACATATGCTCTGTACGGCAAAGACCGATACCTTCAGCACCGAGCTCAACTGCTTTCTTAGCGTCAGCAGGAGTATCAGCGTTTGTACGAACTTTCATTGTTCTGTACTTGTCAGCCCAGGACATGATACGTCCGAACTCACCAGCGATTGTAGCGTCTACAGTCGGGATGATTCCGTCGTAGATGTTACCTGTTGTACCATCGATGGAAATGAAGTCTCCCTCATGGAACTCTTTTCCGCCAAGTGTGAATTTCTTATTCTCTTCGTCCATAGCGATGTCGCCGCATCCGGAAACGCAGCACTCACCCATACCACGAGCAACAACTGCTGCGTGAGATGTCATACCGCCACGAACTGTCAGGATACCCTGTGCAGATTTCATACCTGTGATATCCTCTGGGGATGTCTCAAGACGAACAAGAACAACCTTCTCGCCTCTCTCAGCCCACTCTACAGCGTCATCAGCTGTGAATACGATCTTACCGCAAGCAGCTCCTGGAGAAGCTCCAAGACCTTTGCCCATTGGTGTAGCAGCTTTCAGAGCCTTAGCGTCGAACTGAGGATGAAGAAGTGTATCAAGGTTACGAGGATCGATCATAGCTACTGCTTCTTCCTCTGTTCTCATTCCCTCATCAACAAGGTCACAAGCGATCTTCAGAGCAGCCTGAGCGGTTCTCTTACCGTTACGTGTCTGCAGCATGTATAACTGGCCATGCTCAACAGTGAACTCCATATCCTGCATATCTCTGTAGTGTGTCTCCAGAGTATGGCAAACTTCTGTAAATTTCTTGAATGCTTCCGGGAACTTCTGCTCCATCTCAGCGATGTGCATAGGTGTACGAACACCAGCAACTACGTCCTCGCCCTGTGCATTGGTAAGGAACTCACCGAACAGACCTTTGTTTCCTGTAGCTGGGTCTCTTGTAAATGCAACACCAGTACCACAGTCATCACCCATGTTACCAAATGCCATCATCTGTACGTTAACAGCTGTACCCCAGGAATATGGGATATCGTTGTCACGACGATATACGTTGGCACGTGGGTTGTCCCAGGAACGGAATACGGCTTTGATTGCACCAACTAACTGCTCCTTCGGGTCAGATGGGAAATCAGAACCGATTTTTTCTTTATATTCAGCCTTGAACTGCATAGCAAGTTCTTTAAGGTCATCAGCTGTAAGCTCAACGTCAAGAGTAACGCCTCTGTCAGCTTTCATTTTGTCGATAAGCTCTTCAAAATATTTCTTACCAACTTCCATAACTACGTCAGAGTACATCTGGATAAATCTTCTGTAGCAGTCCCAAGCCCAACGCGGGTTGCCGGATTTCTCAGATAATACAGCTACAACGTCCTCATTTAAACCAAGGTTCAGGATAGTATCCATCATACCTGGCATGGAAGCTCTTGCGCCAGAACGAACGGAAACAAGCAGTGGATTCTCGACATCACCGAATTTCTTACCGGTAACTCCTTCCATTTTGGTGATTGCTTCCATGATCTGACCCATGATCTCGTCGTTGATCTGTCTTCCATCCTCATAGTACTGAGTACAAGCTTCAGTAGTGATTGTAAATCCCTGCGGAACAGGAAGTCCAAGGTTTGTCATCTCAGCAAGGTTGGCACCTTTACCACCCAGAAGGTTTCTCATATCAGCGTTACCTTCTGTAAACATGTAAACCCATTTTGCCATTTTACATTTTCCTCCTAAATATTTGTTCATTGAACATAAAACTATGTTTTATACGCACATAGTTATTTTATAGGCTTATTCGTCATTCGTCAAGGTTATTCTGGTAAAAAACAGTCAATTTTTTCTCATTTTGTTAATTTTTCTTTTTTCTGCCAGTATTCAGCACCAGATGACGGGGAACGCCGTTCACCATGATCGGCTGATAATCCCCCTGGATCAGAGGCTTGATGTAGTCGATGAAGTCCTTGGTCACATTATTGGCCTCTTTGTTCATCCAGTTCCTCGGAACCAGCTTCTCTTCATTCGCAATGCGGTGCACATCGTAAATTCCGGTGGCTGCCATGTACGGATCATCGGATACACGGTCGATAACTACCATCTTGCCGGTATCCCCTTCGTCTGCTGCCTTTACTGCAGCACCGCCAACCATCATGGCCTCATCAATATCCACCCGGGATGCCATGTGGGAAGCGCTTCTCTGAAGGGTGGAGAGTTCTACGGCACGGGTTTTGCAGCCGCACTCTGCTGCCAGGAAGTTGGCAAGATAGGTGGCGGTCCCCTGAAGCTGCTTGTGGCCGAATGCGTCCACGTAGTCTCCTACGCTTCCAAGCTCGCATACGTAGCGTCCGTCAGCCAGCTTGATTCCCTCAGATACTGCGATGACAACAGAGGATTTTTTCTTCAGGAGATCTTTTACCTTGGCAAGGAATTTCTCGATGTCAAAAGGAACCTCCGGCAGATAAATCAGATCCGGTCCTTCGCAGTCCTCAGACTTGGAAAGGGCGGTGGCACCTGTGAGCCAGCCGGCATTTCTTCCCATGATCTCCATGATGGTGATCATGTTTTTCTTATAGGTAAGGCCTTCCGCGTCGCGGATCACTTCCTTGGTGGAAGCTGCAATGTATTTGGCTGCACTTCCAAAGCCAGGGGTGTGGTCGGTAAGTGCAAGGTCGTTGTCAATGGTCTTTGGTACGCCAAGGAATTTCTGGGTCTGTCCGGTGATAATGGCGTAATCGGAAAGCTTCTTGATGGTGTCCATGGAATCATTTCCGCCAATGTAAATGAATGCGTAGATTTCCAGTTTGTTCAGGATCTCGAATATTTTCTCATAGATGGCTCTGTCTTCGTGGATCTCCGGAAGCTTATAGCGGCAGGAACCAAGGAAAGCAGACGGGGTCCTCTTCAGAAGCTCGATATCGAGCTCGGAATGGATCTGAGTAGAAAGGTCGATATACTGTTCATCAAGAAGGCCCTGAATTCCGTGAAGCATTCCATATACCTTGTCAAAGCCGCGCTCTACTGCGTTCTTGTATACGCCAGCAAGACTGGAATTGATTACAGATGTGGGGCCTCCGGACTGTCCTACAATAATATTTCTTTTCTTTGCCATTATGGTATTCCTCCTCTATTCCAATTGATCATCGGCGTCAGGATATTTTCTTTTTTGCGCCTTATAATTGTATAGTCTACCAAACGTGCATGGCAAAGTCAATGTATTATTGTGTATTTTGCATATTTATTTGTTGTTTATTCTCATTTTTATATCTATATTTTCGCATATGCGTGATTATCCTTTATTCCTTTTGACTAATTCGCGTATAATGTGTCTTTTTTTGTTTTATTTTCTAACATATTTTTGCATTTTCTTTTCCACATTACAGAAAATGAGCATAACCGCAAGCAATAAATTAACAATAGTTTCTGCCCCCAAAAAACACAACGAAAAAATCCCCCTGGTGATGCCGTTTTGCTCTGCCGCAACCATGGCATTCTTCACCAATACCGGAGGAATATAACCGGAAGCAGAGATAAGTCCATTAAAAACCGCTGTAACAACTCCGGAAATTCCCACCATGATAATGCTATAAATTGACATAGACAGACCGTCACAGCGGAAGCCGTTTTTCTGCTCCAGGTAATCCAGAACGTCCGCAAAAAGAGCCATCATAACATAACATGCAGGAATCGTTCCAAGGGTTTTGACAAAAACGCCCAAAACCACCACCTTAAAATTACTCATATCTGTCATGGCAAACAATCCGCCGACACCAGACAGGATCAGCCCTGCAACAATGGAATTCTTTTTCCCCATTTTCTTTGCAAGAGGCCATGCAAACAATGCTCCTGCCGCAATGGGAATTCCGCTGATTGCCGCAACTGCCGTCTGTGTGATTCCATCCTGATAGCTTCCAAGGATATAATCGCAGTAATAGCTCATGGATAAATTTTTAAAGGCAGCAGCCATGTTAAAAAACAGATAAAACAAAATAATCATCCACCAGTACCTGTCAGACACCACAGCCTTCAGCTGTTTCTTTATGGACACCGTTTTTCCTGCTTTTTCCTCATTTTCCACATTAAGTTCTTCCGTAACCCGTTCTCTGGTAAAAAGGAATTCAAGCATGATTCCCACACAGGCAATAACACCGATCGTTCCCATACAAATCAGCCATGCCTTCTGATTCTTCAAGAGCGGATACAAAAGCATGGGGAAAAGCATGGTTGCAAACAATCCGGTAGACCCAAGGTTTGCAACCTGAGACGCAATAGAAAGCTTTCCCCTCTGATTGGACTTTCTGGTAGAAAGAGGGATCATCATGCTATGCGCCACAAAATATGCAGGATATGCAACAGCAAAGAAAAGATTATAGGAAATTGCGATCCAGCATAATTGTCCTGAGTCATTTCCTGTCGGAACAGAAAAGATCAAAAATATGGATAACAGCATAAGCGGTGCCGATATCAGCAGATATGGCCTTGCTTTTCCGGCTTTTGTATGCGTTTTATCGATCATGGTTCCCATTTTCAGATTGCCAATGATCACAAAAACCGTGGACACAAGAGGAAGCATTGTAATAAACAGCCCCTTCATTCCCAATATATCTGTGTAAAAACGATTAAGGAATGATACAAATATGGCATTTGCCAGCAGTGCACAAAATGGACCAAGGAAATATCCCAGTGCCAATTCCGGCATTGTAACATTCTCATCTTGTATACGGCTTCTGAAAACGCCTGAAAATTTATGTGTGCTCTTTTTATCCTGAAAAAATTTCATCCTATCTTCTCCTCATAGCAATAACTGCCGCTTCCTTCTGTAAAACTTCTGCCAGACGGAAGTACGATCTCGCACTGAGTTCCGGCAGGAATCTCTGCTGTCAGCTTAAAGCCTCCATCTTCTATAATCCAGCTGCATCGGATATATCCATACGGAGTATTCACATCCCCTTTTGCAAAGTCAAGACCGCCACCAGGCAGCGGGGCAATCCGAAACCTTCTGTACCCGCCTTCGACAGCTTCGATTCCCAGAATACGCCTGTAAAAGAAATCTCCCACTGCGCCATTTGCATAATGGTTGAAGGATACCATTCCACCGCTTCCGTTGTCCTCTCCCAGATTACAGCTGCCATCCTCCCGGAGTGCATCCCACCGTTCCCACATAGTTGTCGCACCTGCTTTCACCTCATAGAGCCAGGATGGACAGGTATCTGTAAGAAGCATTTTGTATGCATCCTCCAGATAGCCATTGTCTGCCAGGGCAAAAAGTACATAAGGCGTTCCGGGAAATCCGGTTTTTATGTTATAGTTATTATCACGGATCAGTTTTACCAGATTTGCTGCTGCCCTCTTTTTATCTTTTTCAAAAAGCATATTATAGTGCAGCGGCAAAACAAATCCGGTTTGAAAATCGCCGCCTTTTATATGGCAATTTTCATTCATCAGAATATTCCGATAAGCCTGAGCCGTTTCCAGGCTCAGTTTCCGGTAAACCTCTTCATCCTCTTTTTCTCCCAAAATCCCTGCGATTTCCGAAAGTATTGCAGATGAGTGTGCAAGACAGGCAGTTCCGGTCCATTTCCCCCGCTTCATCCACTCTTTATAGGTCATATCCGGTGCACACCAGTCCCCATAATGAAACAGCAGACTCCATATCCTCTTCTTTTTCTGCGCAGAAAAAAGTCCTGCCCAGAATTTACAGGCTTTTATATATTTTTTCATAGAAGGATACATTTTTCTCAAAAGCTCTATATCCCCCCGGGCCATATATTCGGCCCACGGCACAAGAATACAGGCGTCCCCCCAGTGATCCACAGCTAACGGGAACAGCATTTCAAGCTGCCCCGGAATTTTTACCATAGGGATGATCATGGGAATCCCGCCTCCCGGATTCTGCTCTGCCCGCATATCCTTCAGCCACTTATCAAAAAAACGACTCATATCAAAGTTATAAGCGGCTGTTGATGCAAAAAGCGCAATGTCACCGGTCCAGCCAAGGCGTTCATCCCTTTGCGGACAATCCGTCGGAATATCTACAAAATTAGATTTTGCACTCCATTCAATACAGTCCTGAAGCTTATTCAGCATCGGCTCGGAACAGGAAAAACTGCCGTTTTTTGAAATGTCAGAATACAACGCGGTTGCCTTTAATTCTATTTTGTCTGCCGAAATACCACTTACTCCTACATACCTAAATCCCATATAGGTCATACGGGGAGAGTACTGCTGACTGCCTTCTTTACAGATATAGACAGCTTGCTGCTTTGCACTGCGCAGCGGCTTAGTATAGAGTTCTCCGTTTAAAAGAACCTCTGCATGATAAAAAACTATTTTTTCCCCCGCCCTGCCCTGTATGTCAGCCTCAATCACGCCCGCCATATTTTGGCCAAAATCATAGATCAGCATACCGGATGGCGATAACTCACAGGATACGGGTTCAAACTGCTCGTGTGCTTTTACCGGGCTTCCATACTGTACCAGAAGCTGTGGTTCGATTTTCATTTTTTCAATACCGGCATTATGAAAAAAACTGTTTTCCAGCTTCACAGTTGCATCATAGACTTCTCCGTCATAAAACTCTGCTTCCAGAAACTTTCCCTCTTCTGTAACCTTCCATGTCTCATCTGTGCCAATGATCTCATGGCTGCCGTCCTTATACCGGATATGTATCTCCCCAAGAAATGCCTGACGCTTTGCATAAATCCGGTTCATTCTTTTGTAGGTGTATGAACCCACAGCCCAGCCTCCACCTACAATTACCATAAGCAGGTTCTGCTTTTGAAGATATTCTGTAATATCATACATCTGATACTGCAGCTGATTTTTATAGGAGGTATAGCCAGGTGCAAAATATTCATCACCAACTTTACGCCCATTGAGTTCCAGTTCATAGATTCCAAGAGCTGTAGAATAAATTCTCGCCTGCTCAATTTCTCCTTTTATGGAAAAATCCTTTTTGAAGGTCATCGGTCTTGGCGATTTTTTTCGCTCTTTAAACTGATAGGAACCATCTGTTATCCAGGCAGCCTTCCACTTACTTTCCATAAAACCGGTTTCAAATTCCAGGGAAGCTTTCGCAGTTTCCCCATGATCGTCCGTAATTTCCAGTATTGCCAGATATTTGGTAAAGGGAGTCAGCTCAGGTCCTTCATAAACAAGCCCGGTTTGTCTCTCAAACACTTCCATCCAGTTATTCACAGACAGAATTGCCTTTTTCAGTAAAACATTTTTCTCTGAGCTTATCATGGAAAAAGAAAATACAGGTGCCGGATTGTCTGTAAAGCAATCTGATGACAGATTTTCGATTTTAAATTCATTAATACGTAACATAAGCCAAACCCCTTCAAATATTTTATTTCTGCATATCCATAAAGGATGCCGCCAGATATCCCAGCCATGTAAGAATCGCAAATACTGCATAAAGGATAAATGCTTTCATATCTTCAAAACTGTATAAACCTGAAACCAGATATCCCAAACTGTCAACCTGCGGAATGATACTTAAAATAATAGCCGCCGAAAAAAGCAATGCATTCACAGTTGGTATCAGCATAAGCACTCCGGCTTTGCCGGTAAATCTGTTAATCGCAATTCCTGCCACTTCTGCAAGAATTGAGCATACGATCAGCGGCAGCACAGCAGCTCCCTGATTGTCGGCTCCAAGATAAAACAGCAGGCTGACAACAGATAAAATACCGGCTGATATTGACAGATAAAATCCAAATGTATGATTTGCAAGATGTTCCCTCATAATTACGCCTGCTCCTTTTTCTTTTTCCATAATTGTAAAACATATAAAATTCCAAATACAGTTGTCAGTATGCCCAGTCCGATTTCCACACCCAGAATTGTATTCTGCCACCAGGTTTTTACATAAACCGTTTCTGTATCACTGGTAATTCCATTCATGGCATTGCTGCGCGCTGTGGTATACAGGTAATATTTCAGACCGGCCTTCATTTTTTCCTGGAAGCTTGTGTCTTTTTGGATCGTCTTTGTATTATCAGACATTGTTCCAAGCGATGTTTCTGCAAACGTTGAATGATTTGATAACACATCGCTTCCTCCGCCAAAAATAACATCACGCCAGTTCTGATATTCAGCGCCGTTGATCAGGTCTGTGGTAATCCATCCGGTATAACCCCACTCATTTCTCACGATCTGTACCAGAACGCCTTCGTAAGCTCCACTGTATATCGTTCCGATTCTGTTAAATGCAGTCATGATTCCCATGGCATAATTGCTTTGTAATGCCCCCTGGAATCCGCGAAGCTCATTTTCACGTCCGGCCTGTTCTGTGAGGAATGTAGAAACACCGGTACGGTTCATTTCCTGGTGGTTAAAAGCAAGATGTTTTGGCTCCATCATAAGCCCCTTAGAAGCACCACCCTTACACAATGCTGTTCCAAGAAGATTGGTAAGCATGGCATCCTCTGAATAATATTCATGATTTCGTGCATTATATGGATTTCTGTGCAGGCAGAGTCCCGGTCCCATAATTGCAGGAATATTGGACCAGAGACTGATCTCACCCAAAATCTCGCCTTCACGCTCCGTCAGTTCTTTATTAAAGGTTGCTGCAACAACCGGTTCTGTAGGCATGACAGCCATGGAATAGGAAGCATATGGATTTTCATCTGATACATAAGTTGCTTCGCCGGAATCAGATGCACTCCATTTCTGGGAATATCCGGGAACCTGGTCATATGCAAAGCCGACCGGTCCGTCATTTCTTCCGTTGCTTGGATAACCGACAGAAGAAATACTCTGCAGTCCGTCTCCGTTTCCTTCAATAAATGCAATTGCTTCTTCCAAAGAGATTTCATTCACCAGAGTGTCCCAGGACGGATCGTTAAAATCAATCACTCCTGTATAATTTCCATCCTCATCTGTGGTAATAAAGTCACAAACCTTCAGAGCACCTTCTGTTCCCCACTCAAGTCCTTCTCCATTTTCGGAAAGCTCATAGGTATGGTTGGTAAGTCCTTTTAGCATTTCTTCTGTAGCTGTAATACCCTCTACGGTCTCCCATCCTTTGCTCCAGTCGGCTCTTGTGGTATAGGTAACTGCATCTTCGATAAAGTTATTAAGGTCTGCACTCTGAAGAGCATTTTCCACATTTGCAGAATAGGTTTCAGAATCTGTCTCATCAACAGTCCAGAGAAAAGCATTGTCACTGTTTACTATTTCTTCCTCTGTAGCTGTAATAAGGTCATCCGTGCTGCCTGTTTTTTTGGCAAGAATATTATTCAATGCTTCATGGGCACCGTTTCCTACTGAGAAATAATAGTCTCCATTTTCAAGAACCCACGCGCCTTTGGTTCCATTATTCTTTTCTGCATTCTGGTCATAACTTGCCATATACTGCGGATCAAAATTTATGGTTACTTCTGTACTTTCATCAGGCTCAAGAACAGGTGTTTTTTCAAAATCAAGCAGCTGTACAGAAGCCTTTTCAAGACCACCCTCTGTATAAGGAGCCTGCACATAAAGCTGTACAACACATTTTCCTGCATAAGCACCGGTATTTTTTACAGAGACTACAGCGGTTCCTGTGCTTCCCGGATTCACCTCTACACTTTTCAGCGTCTGCTCAAAAGTAGTGTAAGACAGACCATATCCAAACGGATATGTTACCTCATCCTCATACTTCCAGGCTTCTCCTGTAGTAGAACCTTCTGTTGCATCTGCATTTCCCTGTTTCAGTATGTAATCCTCATAGCGTGTTTCATAATATTTATATCCCACATAAATGCCTTCTGACTCAACCACATACCAATCACCTCGGTCTGTATCTTTTAACTCCTTACTGTTCTGTGAATTATTTTCATAGGTATATACTCCGAAATTCACCATAGACGGAGAAGATGTGGCATTTTTTGCATAGGTATCCGGCAAATGACCGGAAGGGCTTACATTTCCGGCTATTACATCTGCGATTCCAAGAAATCCATTGATGCCAGGCTCTCCTGTCCAAAGAATGGAGTTTATTCCTGCATCATTTTTTAATTCGTCGATTTCCATAGGACTATCTGAATTGATAAGCACGATTACCTTCTTGCTGTGGCTCTTTGCCAATGAGAGCATATCTTTCTCATTTTGTGATAAAGCAAGAGGACGTTCAAAACTGTCATCTGGAGAGGAACATTTCATATCTGTGCTGTAATCCGCGGCTTCTGAGCTGTCTCTGGAGATCACAACAACCGCGGCTGTATCATCTGCTGTTTTTAATATATCCTCTGTATAGACACTGACTGGTGCCTCACCTACGAAATATTCTGACGGATTTTCATAGGTTGGCATAAAGGCTGGAACCAGCGCATGCCCCGGAACCTCATTTCCGAAAAAGGCAGCTTTCATTTTATATTTGTCCATTGCAGAACTGTTATAAAATTCTTCCATTTCAGGATTCAGTTCAAAGCCTTTTTCCTGAAGCGCTTCTTTTAGACCATAGGACTTCTGTCCGGCATCCTGATTGACTGCTGCGGAGGAACCGATCATGCCTCCCAGAACAGGATTGGTGCTGTTCAGTCCCCAAAGTGTCACTTTTTCATTTTCCGCATTCAGGGGTAATGCCTGATCTGTGTTTTTTAAGAGCACGCATCCCTCCTGACCGATTTGTTCTGCCACATTCTGTTCTTCCTGAATCAGATCCTCAAGCTCTGAAAACTCAGAATCAAAATAAGAACCATCTCCAGCACTTTTTGTATCCGTTTTAATTGTTTTATAGTTGCTAGTACCAAGCTGGGCATTCAAAAAACCAGCTCTGCTGTCAGCTATTGCTGATGTTCCAAGTGAAAGAATCAGAAGTGACGCAGTTGTGGTTGCCATACCTCTCCATAATTTTGCATGGGGCATTATTTTCTCCTCCTCAATAATTGATGTAAAAAATTCTTCCCAGGAATATATTTTATGTATCTTTTATAGCATATCTCAAGTACTCCTGCGGGAAATTACCCCAATGGCATCCTTTGTGTCCCCAATGGTAAATAAAGACAAAAAAAGCAGACCAGTTTATAGCTGACCTGCTTGATTCAGTGAATTAAAATCATATGTAGCTTTCACTTCAAACCATCCTTTTTCAGCGCGAAAAACTACTGTCCCGCCATATTGACTGACAATATTCCGGATACTCTTGGTGCCATATCCATGGTAACGTTTATCCTCTTTCTGTGTGACCGGCATTCCATGAGAAAATGAAATGTCCCCCTGATAGCTATTGCTTACACAAATGACCAAAAAATCCATTTTTCTGCGTATACTTACATGAATCCAGCGCTTGTCTTTCTCTTCTACTTTAGAAACACCTTCGATTGCATTATCAAGCATATTTCCAAAAAGCGCACTGATATCCATGGGATTCATGAATTCAATATATTTTCCATTTGCCACACAGGTGAGCTGTATATTTTCGTTCTGGCACTGAAGGCTTTTGGCAGTAAGGATTGTGTCAAGAATGTGGTTTCCCGTATGGTTCTGCGCTTCAAAAGCCTGGATATCCTGTTCCATTTCATTCAGATACTGCATTTTCTCATCGGAGGAAATATCAGATTTCAGAAATTCGATCTGATGTTTCAGGTCATGATATTTCTGATTGATCAGAGCAACACTCTGCTCGGACATCTGATAATTGGCATACTGTGCATCCATAGTCTGCCGAAGCATCTGAATCTCCAGTTTATCCTTAATATCCTGCAGCTGCATATGATAGGCATACAGCATAATAACCCCTCCCAAGGTTACAAGCGTCCGGATCAGAAGAATTTCCGACAGGACACTGCTGCTGAAGGGTGTATTCTTAAATATATTACTGATATTACTGAAGAGAAAAAAGGATACTGCGATCAGGGATGCATGTGCCAGTTCTTTTTTCCCGATGTGCAGCCTGAAGTTGCTCTCTTTGTATCTCTTCTCGAAGAGATTTACGATCACCACAGAACCGCTATGTACTGCCAGCAAGAAAACAGCGCTAAAAAGGATTGTATTTCCCGGCGCGATTTTCTCACGGAAATAGATTTCCAGCTGCCATTCCAGGGACGATGTAAATTCTCCGAGAATGAATGACCGGATTGTAAAATAGCATATATTATTCAGCGGCATCTCACATGTCAGATACAGCATCAAAAACAGCAGCAATATGGCAAACGCAAAGCAGGGCAAAAAATAAATTGCAAGGTTTGTGTCCGTCACAACTGAAAAGATTATGATGCAGACAAGAAATACAATCTGCAGCAGTACGGTGATGCCGGCTGTATGTTTCCTTTTATTCTCATAGCCAAATAATACAGCTGCCATCCAGTAACCCAGAGCACAATAATACCCCGGCGCACCAAGAAGCGGCATTTTTTCCATGCTAAGACCTCCTCTGGGTAAAATTAAAGTATCTGTGACAGCTTCTCCATGAACTCTGCCTTTTTCCTTCGGCTTACCGGAAGCATGTTTCCGTCTATTATACAACAGCCGTCTGAAACCCCGGTCACATAACGAAGATTGATCAGATATCCCCGGTTACTGCGGTAAAATCCATAGGGGGAAAGCTGTTCTTCAAGATCATCTAATCTTCCCCTGATTTCCAGGATTCTGTCAGGAAGATGATAGGCCATAATGTGGCTGTGGCTTTCTATATAATGGATCTCCGTTACCTTAATCCTTAATGTTTCCTCACTTGTCTGAATGAGAAAATAATGTTCTTCCTGTCCATCCACTCTTAAAAGAGCACGGTTCAGCTTCTGCTCAAACATATTGTAGGACAATGGTTTCAGAATATAATCCAGAGCATCTACTTCATAACCTTCAATGGCGTAGGTTGCTATGCTGGTAATAAACATCAGAATTACTTTTTTGTCTAATTTTCGGATTTCACGGGCAGCTGTCATTCCATCCATAAAGCGCATCTGAATATCCATGAAAATCAGGTCAAAATCCGCTGTATAATTTTCGATTATGTCTTCCCCGTCCTGAAAAAAAGAAGTCTGTATCTGCTTACCGGATTTCTCACAATACTGTTCAATATATTCCCTCAGCTGTTTTCTATACTTCTCTTCATCTTCTACAATAGCTATATGTATCATGTTTCTCCTCCGTTATCTCTACCATAAAATATAGCAGATAATGAATAGCTTCGCAATTAAAGTTTGTTTCCGTTCTTTTCAAGGTATCCATACAATTATATTATCATTTTGCACATAAATATAAAATACATATATATTTAAATAGGATATACAAATTTCACCCGCCGTAGTATAATATACCCAACATCACACACGGAGGTTTTTCATCATGAAACGAATTATCGAAAATGATTTTCTGAAAGTGACCATCGACGACCATGGCGCTGAGCTTGTAAGTATCTATGATAAAGAAAAAGACAGGGAAGTGATCTGGCAGGGAGATCCCAAATTCTGGGGACGTCATGCGCCGGTTCTATTCCCTAATGTAGGAAAGCATTACAACAACCATTATCGCATTCACGGACAGGAATATGCTTCCAAGCAGCACGGATTTGCCAGGGATACGGATTTCACCTGCATTGATTCCACACCGGATTCCGTGACCCATCAGATCCGTTCTACCGAAGACACCCGTAAGGTTTATCCTTTTGACTTCGTGCTGCGCATCCGCCACATTCTGAAGGGCCGCACTCTTACCGTCAGCTGGAAGGTGGCAAACAACAGCGAAGGGGACATGTATTTCGCCATCGGCGGACATCCGGCGTTTAATGTCCCGGTTCTGCCAGACACCAAGAGAAGCGATTACCGCCTGACCTTTGACGGACAGGACAGCCTTACCTACCTTCTTCTGGATCCTGAGACCGGCACAGCCAAGGCAGATGAAGAAGCCACTCTCAAACTGGAGAATGGTACCTGTCAGATTGATGACCATATGTTTGACCATGATGCGCTGGTATTTGACAACCAGATCACCAAGGCCGGAATTGCACTTCCGGACGGCACTCCTTATCTGGAAATGCGCTGCTTGGGCTTCCCGAACTTCGGCATCTGGTCCGCTTCCCAGGACGCACCCTTTGTATGCCTGGAGCCATGGATGGGCCGCTGTGATGACTGTGGATTTACAGGGGATCTTTCTGAAAAACCATTTATCAACCATCTGAAAATGGACGAGATGTTTGAGACTGCGTATACCATTGAGGTGTTCTAAAACCCGTTTTAAAAAGGCCTTCTGCACACAAACTGCAAATACTGTTGTTCAAAGCAGCCTGCAAACAATATAAAAATACAAAATATCCTGACAAGTGCACTGCCCATTACACAGATTTTATCACTTGTTCAGGATATTTTTATTGTCTACTTACAGGAATGTTTTTTCAAACACGCTCCAGTACAGCATTCCCTACTTTAACAGTAGAATTCTCCCTCAATTTTCTCTTCGCAGCTCCATAAGCCGCCACCAATACCACGGTAGCCGCAAAAACAAACATCATCCCATACTGTCTGTATCCTCTTGCCAGCATAGTATGCCTGCCTTTAAAGCACTTTGATAGCGCCTGCAGCACCGCATAATGCAAAACATAGATCAGCATAGAATAATCTTTCCCGATTTTTGCCATTATCCGGGTTACCACATTTTCCTTATAAAAATTCTGCCATCCTATAAAAAGAAGGAAGATACAGACTGCCAGAAAAATGGTTCCACCATACTCTTCTTCTGTTCCAAGAGCATTCATTTTCGTAAGCCATCTTTGCTCCATAAGTGCCATGTTCCAGAAAACCAGAATACCGCCCAAAAGCAATGTCATTTTCTTTTTGTCAAGACAGCCCTCCAAAGCTTCTTTTCTCTCTCCAAACAGGCAGCCCAGCCAGAAAAAGGGCAGGCCACAATACAGAAAATTTCTCGCATAATAAACATGGCAATAATCTTTTCCCAGAAGGAGCAGAGAATAATTTCCCTTTATCAGGTTTCCTGCCAACAGTACCGGAACTGCCAGATATGCAAGCTTCCTTAAGCCTAAATGTTCTACAATAAATGCGATCACCAGCACATACACAAGTGCCTGTAAATACCACAAATGTGGGGACAGTGGGGAAAAATTCCATAAAATGAAATCTTCTGGCATTCTTTCTTCAAACCTGGCCAGCAGTGCATCTTTTATATTATTTCCATTTTCCAGAGCCAACAGAACCTTCCAGATCAAGTAAAACAGATTAGCTCCTATGGTAATCGTAAGGATTTTTCCAATCTGCTTAAGCTCCCGCCTGTGTGCCACTGTTTCTGAGTAAAAGAAACCAGTGATCATAAAGAAAACCGGCACTGCAAACCGACACAGAATCAAAAGTTCCGCTCCGCTTTGCACCTTCAGTGGCTTATGAATCTCCACAACAGCAAGAGCAGCAAGACATTTCAAAATATCAATACACGTCCAACGTTGTTTCTTCATTTCCTCATAACTCCCAAAATCCAAAGAACTTAACTGCCACTACGGACAACACCATAAATATATCCAGCTAAGTTTCATCCATGGTATTTCATAACAGATGAAAGGGACTAACCTCCCATACAGATAGAAAGTCAGCCCCCTTTTATTCACTTTATTGGTCCGTCCGCGCATTACAAAATGCCTGACCGCATTAAACAATTCACAGTGCAGCTAAATGGGTTTTCCTCATCTTAGAATGTAAATTTATCTGCGAAGTAAGCATCCAGCTCGTCGATCTTAATACGAACCTGCTCCATGGAATCACGGTCACGTACAGTAACCATTCCATCTGTCTCGGAATCAAAGTCATAGGTTACACAGAATGGAGTACCAATCTCGTCCTGTCTTCTGTAACGTTTTCCGATGTTTCCACGGTCATCGAACTCACAGTTGTATTTCTTGGATAACTGTGCATAGATTTTCTCGGCGCCCTCATTCAGCTTCTTGGAAAGGGGAAGTACACCGATCTTAACCGGAGCAAGTGCCGGATGGAAATGAAGGACAGTACGAACATCGTTCTTCTCTGCATCCAGGACTTCCTCGTCATATGCGCTGCAAAGGAATGCCAGGACCACACGATCAGCACCAAGTGACGGCTCGATTACATATGGAATGTATTTCTGCTTCTTCTCATCGTCGAAATAGGTAAGATCCTGTCCGGATACGTTCTGATGCTGAGTCAGGTCATAGTCTGTTCTGTCAGCGATTCCCCAGAGCTCGCCCCATCCAAATGGGAAAAGGAACTCAACGTCTGTGGTAGCCTTGCTGTAGAAGCTCAGCTCCTCTTTGTCATGGTCACGGTAACGAACTTCCTCATCCTTCAGGCCAAGAGAATGCAGCCAGTTCAGGCAGAAGCTCTTCCAGTATGCAAACCACTCAAGGTCTGTGTCTGGCTCGCAGAAGAATTCAAGCTCCATCTGCTCGAACTCACGGGTACGGAAGGTGAAGTTTCCAGGTGTAATCTCGTTACGGAAGGATTTACCGATCTGGCCGATACCAAACGGAATCTTCTTACGGGAGGTTCTCTGTACGTTCTTGAAGTTTACGAAAATACCCTGAGCTGTTTCCGGTCTTAAATATACAGTATTCTTAGCATCCTCTGTTACACCCTGGAAGGTCTTGAACATCAGGTTGAACTGACGGATATCTGTGAAATTGTGTTTTCCGCAGGAAGGACATGGAACATTGTGTTTCTCGATGAAATTCTTCATCTCTTCCTGGGACCAGCCGTCTACAGAGCTCTCAAGTGTAATGTCGTTCTCCTGGCTGTAGTCCTCGATAATCTTGTCTGCACGGAAACGCTCGTGGCATTCTTTACAGTCCATAAGAGGATCGGAGAAGCTGCCAAGATGTCCGGAAGCGATCCAGGTCTGCGGGTTCATCAGAATGGCACAGTCAACACCTACATTGTATGGAGATTCCTGAATGAATTTCTGCCACCATGCACGCTTTACGTTATTTTTAAGTTCTACGCCAAGGTTTCCGTAATCCCATGTATTGGCAAGGCCGCCATAAATCTCAGAACCCGGGTAAACAAATCCTCTTGCTTTCGCCAGAGCAATAATCTTGTCCATTGTTTTTTCCATGATATCTCTCCTCATTGTTTGATAGATGATTTTTAATCATTATACTCGTTACTTCTGCTTTTGTAAAGTTATAACGCGTACTCAATTCCGTACATTCCGGCACTTTGTTAGATCATAACCTCCAGAATCTGCAGGCTTTTGAACCTTTTGTCCGTGTTTGCGGCCACGTAGGTGCGGATGTGGTGCTCCAGTTCCCGCAGCACTTCCTTTGTCACCGTGAAATTATAAAGCCGGGTCATAGGCGAACTGACAATATACTGCATGGTATAAAGCACTGCCGGGGAAATCCGCCTTGCGCTTCTTGCCTCCGCCGCATCCGCCTTTCTCAGACAGTCTCCATCCAGAATTCCATGTGCCTCCTGGGAAAAAAACAGATTCTCTTTGCCCGCGATTTCCTCGCCGCAGTGCACACAGCGGAAAAGCTCCGGCATCAGTCCCTGCTCCGCCATAGTGCGAAGCTCAAAAATGCACCGCACCAGCCGCGGATCCAGCTCCGGATTCAGAAGGACTTTCACAGTCAGGTAAAGAAGATTCATCATATTCTTCTCATCCGTCCCCTCATGTCCGAAGTAATCCGCAAGCTCCAGGAAATAATATCCATAGTAGATTCCCGGCTGCCTGGATGCCAGTTCCACAAAATGATGGGTCACGGTCACCTGGTTTAGATTGTAGCTGCTGCGCCCCTCAAAAAGGGTAAAATTCCCGAATACAAAGGGATTGGCTGCTGCCATAAATGGACTGTTCTGCCGTCTTGCCCCCTTTGCAAAAGCGGAAATTTTTCCCCGCTCCCTGGTAAGAAGAACGATCCGCTTGTCATACTCTCCCACGGGCTGGGCAGATAACACCACTCCCTGTACCGTGATCAGATCACTCATTTTCAGATTTCCTTCTTATCGTATCCAAAGTTTTTGATCATAAAGTCGCTGTCGCGCCAGTCTTTCTTTACCTTTACCCAAAGCTTTAAGTTCACCTTGGAGTCCAGCATGCGCTCCAGCTCGAATCTGGCGTTGCTGCCGATCTTTTTCAGCATGGCGCCGCCTTTTCCGATGATGATGCCCTTGTGGGAATCCCGCTCGCAGATAATGGTGGCTTCAATATCCACCATAGGATTTTTGCCCGGGCGCTCCTTCATCTTATCGATGGCCACAGCAATTCCGTGAGGGATCTCCGCATCCAGTGCATGAAGGGCCTTCTCACGGATCACCTCTGCCACGATCTGGCGCTGAGGCTGGTCTGTCACAGTGTCCTCGTCATAGAACATTGGTCCGTATGGAAGGTATTTCAGAATGCTGTCGATAATGTCCTCTGTATTCTGTCCCCGAAGTGCTGAGCAGGGAATGATCTCTGCAAAGTCGCAGATCTTGCGGTAAGTATCAATTGCCGGAAGGATTTCTTCCTTCTTTACTGTATCAATCTTGTTGATGATCAGAATTACCGGCACGCCAACGCCCTGAAGCTGCTCGGCAATGTGGCGCTCACCTGCTCCGATAAAGGTAGAAGGCTCTACCAGCCACATAATGGCATCCACCTCTTTCAGAGTGCGCTCTGCCACTGCGACCATATACTCTCCAAGCTTGTTCTTCGCCTTGTGGATACCTGGGGTATCCAGGAAAACGATCTGTCCTTTGTCGCAGGTGTAAACGGTCTGGATACGGTTCCTTGTGGTCTGGGGCTTCTTGGATGTGATGGCGATCTTCTGCCCGATGAGATGGTTCATCAGGGTAGACTTGCCCACATTCGGACGCCCGATAATTGCTACAAATCCGGATTTAAAATCTGGTGTCATGAAAATATATCCTCTTCTTTCTTAACAAATGGACGCAGCAGGCAAAAGGTACCTTTTATCTGCTGCGCTGTACTTAGCAGCTTACCAGCGGCTTTGTCTCCATAAATACGTCTTTCGCCTTCTCCACTGCGCTCTCGCTTCCCACAACGCAGATCTGGTCGTCTGCAAGAATGGCTTCGATCAGCGGTGCCAGTGCATGGATGTCCTCCACTGTGGCGTCTAAGATCTGATCTCTTTCCTTCTGCAGCATCTCTACAGTCAGGCCGCGGAAATATGCCATTCTGCCAAGTGCCCCCTGGGACTGCGGCGTTCTTGGAACATCCTTGCCGCTGATGGTTCCGATAATGTATTTGGTCAGTTCACGCTCATCTGCCTGGAAGGTGCGGACATACTCCGGTACGCCCTGATAAACTTCCAGAGTACGGCGAAGGTGAGGATCTCTGTAGGACACGAAATAGCTCTCACCGCTTCTTCTGAATCCGCTCATGCAGCCGTATGCGCCGCCCTTCACGCGAAGGTTGATCCAGAGATAATCGTAGCTTAAAGCCACCTTCAGAATCTCAAGGGCACCGGTATAAGCGTAGCCCTTCTTTACAAAGTTTCCGCATTTTGCCACGTACTGCACCTGGCCGGAGGTCTTGAAGCCCTCATTCTTTTTCTCACAGGTAATGGAAACGGAAGGAACCTGGCTGGTACGCTGTGGAAGGCTCTTTTTCAGTTCCCCGCAAAGCTTCTGGATCTGCTCCACAGATTCTCTTTCTCCTGTGTAGCTTACCATAAAGCTGTCCGGACGGATGATCTCCTCCACTGCGTTCAAAAGACCTGCCACGATCTCGTCTTTTTTCTCCTGGAAGTTCTTGTCCAGATCCTCCACAAATTTGTAATAGCCCACTCCAGCCATCTCGTCCTGGAATTTCGCCATAGGAGATGCGTAGGAGCTGCCGCGGAGCACGGCAGTCTGATGGCCTGCGCCGATCAGGGAGGCCTGTCCTCTGGACTTGAGTTCTCCGATGATCTCACGGAGACGTTTGATATCCGTAAGCCTGGATGTATTTAAGATCTCTCCCATCATCTGGAAAAGAAAATCCATCTGGGAATAAAGCGCTTTGCCCCGGATGGTGAACATGGTGCGGAATACTTCCGGATCATTTGCCTTGTCAAAAACATCGACACCGCACTGGATTCCACCTGTTCTGGCATTGATCTCATTGAACAGCTGTCCGTAGGTGTAGTCCTTGGTGTCCACATAGCCAAGAACGGATTTCAGAAGACCAAGGTAATGTACCTTCTCCACTTCCATATCCCGGATTTCGAACATCACATTCACATAGCCGATTCCATTGGTACATACATCCTGATACAAAAACAGGCTGTCGTCCACTGCAAGCTCTTCGTTGGAAAATCCCTCAACCTCTCTTCGGATATCGGAGCGTTTAAGCATAGGGATGCATTCCAGATCCTCCGGATTCTCCTCAGATTCCTGATATGCTTCAAGAGCTTTTGTTTTTCTTACCAGTTCCTCCAGCTCTGCATCAGAAAGGCTGCTTCTGTACTTCTCAAGCATCTCCTCCAGATTCTTCTCTCTTTTGGCAGCAAGGCCACGCTTTGGAATCAGGGTAAGGATGGTGCCGTGGGTATTATCAAGAAGCCATTTCCGGATAATTTCTTCAAAGTATCCCTCGTTAACTGCTTCCTTCAGTCTGTCATAAATGGCAAGAAGCTTCACCTGGGCAAAAGGATTTTCATCATCATAGAGCCAGTTTCCCAAAATATCAAGACCGTACATCAGTCCTTTTGGATAGGAACCGAAATCAGCCTCGCGGTAACGGAATTCCATATAATTGATTCCCGCAAGAATCGCTTTTTTGTCAACTCCATTCTTCACAATGTCCTGAAGACATTTTCGGATAGTGGATACAAATTCTTCTTTCTGGCTGGTCTTGGCACCTTTTGCCACAATAGAGAAGAATGGCTGCAAAACTCCATCGTCATAAGAGCCATAAATATCCTTACCGATCTGTGCATCCAAAAGTGCTTTCTTCAGCGGAGCTCCCGGAGCGCTAAGAAGTGCATAATCCAGCACATCAAATGCTACTCCAAGCATGCTGTCCATAGCATTTCCCACAACCATATTAAAGGAAAGATAAGTATTATCCTCTTCTTCCTCATTCTCAGCCACAGGATACTCTTCCTCAAGATCCTTCACCTGAGAAAATGGAGCCTGCTCCAAAATGCGGGAATCCACAGCAAGAGCATCAAAAGCGGAAAGATATTTTTCATCGATAAAACGCAGCTTCTCCTCCATATCCATATTTCCGTAAAGATATATATAGCTGTTGGAAGGATGATAATATGTGCGGTGGAAATTCAGGAACTCCTCATAGGAAAGCTCTGGAATATTCTCCGGGTCGCCTCCGGATTCCACGCCATAAGTATTATCCGGGAAAAGGCTGCTCTTAATCTGCCTGTCCAGAACCTCGTCAGGGGAAGAAAATGCCCCCTTCATCTCATTGTATACAACGCCATTGTAGGTCAAAGGACCTTCTTTATTCTCAAGATGATAGCTCCAGCCTTCCTGACGGAAGATTTCTTCTTTCTTATAGATATTGGGATAAAAAACAGCATCCAGATACACATGCATCAGGTTCTGGAAATCCTGGTCATTGCAGCTTGCTACCGGATAGCAGGTCTTGTCCGGGTAGGTCATGGCATTTAAAAAGGTGTTCAGGGACCCCTTTACCAACTCTACAAATGGATCCTTCAGCGGAAACTCACGGGAACCGCAGAGTACGCTGTGCTCCAGAATATGTGGAACTCCTGTGCTGTTGGCAGGAGGGGTGCGGAACGCAATGGAAAACACCTTGTTCTCATCGTCGTTCTCGATCAGGATCAGCCTTGCTCCGGTTTTCTTGTGGCGGAGCATATATCCTGTGGAATGGATGTCTGTAAGATTTTCTTGTTTTACAACTTCGTATGCAGGAATGTTTTCTGTTTTCATTTTTTCCTCCAAAAGTCCGGTCCTTGGGCAAATGCCTCCAGATCGGTTTTATTTTCTATCATATCCAGGCCTGCAAAAACTATGCCCGGACTTTATTCATAAGGTATATTATACCATCTTCGCGCTGATAAGCGCAATATAAATAATTGGGGACCCGGCAATGCCGGATCCCTGTCATTTTGGCTATGCATTTTTCTTTCTGTTGCGTTGTATCACACAGCTTTTTAAAGCTTTATACATTGCAGGAGATAATTCCGGGGCATCTTCATCTGCTACGATTGGATACTTTTTGGCTTCCATAACCTCTTTCAGCTGTTCCTGTGTTGGTTTCTGTCCTTTTTCAATAGTAAATGTTCTGGTCATAATAAAGCCTCCTTTCAGTCTCTGTCGCAAGCCTTGCGGATATTAGCCGGATATTGTCTTTTCTCTCAGTAAAAACAACAAATAATACATCACCGACACACCCAATTGCTATATAACGGTCTTCCTCTATACTATGTTCGAAATCGTACATTTCAATGTAATTTTCATCTTCAAATACGTATGCTGCTGTTTCAAAGGATATCTTATGTTTTTTCTGATTAATCTGATTCTTTTCTTCGTCCCATTCAAACCTCAATGTCACATATTTCTCCTTTTCTACTAATATATCATACTTTCCTGTTTTCTTCCATCTTATATTTAAAATTTCAGGCGCGAGAATAAAAAGTATGGCAGGCTGCACGATGTAATCGGACAGCCGCCATATGGTTGGTTAAATTTCTTTACTGCTCTTTTTCTGCAGAGGTTGTTTCTGGCTCAGCTTTTTCTTCTGCAGCTTCTTCTGTAGCTTCTTCTGTAGCTTCTTCTGTTTCCACTTTTGCTTCTTCTGCTGCAGCGTCCATCTGTACAGCTGGGGTAAGGCCATAGGTTAAGGACAGTTCTACATTGGACATTGCCATTCCGCACACCTTACGTGTTACAGATACTGCCTGAACGCCTGTGATCTTTCCTTCCATTGTCTGGCCGCTTCCGCCGGACATCACAGTACTCCTGTTACTATCATGGTTCTAAATGCGCTGTTCTTCATTTTAGGTTCCTCTCTTTTTTATTTTGTAGCTTCTGTCATATAACCGTTTTCCACTTTATAAATCCGGTCTGCAATAGCCATTGTGGATTCCCGGTGTGAAACCAGAATAATGCTCTTTTTGCTCTTCTGCTGTGCCAGTGCCTTGAGAATGATTCCCTCATTGATACTGTCCACGTTGCTGGTTGGCTCGTCCAGCAGAATCAGCTGCCGTCCGCTAAGGAATGCTCTTGCCAGTCCCAGTCTTTGTTTTTCACCGGAGGATAAGGCATCTCCCATGGCTCCCACTCTCGTCTGATAGCCATTTGGAAGACTCATAACAAAGTCATGCACCGATGCCAGACGGCAGGCCTGTTCCATTTCCACCTGGGTAGCATCCGGCTTTGCAATCCTTAAGTTTTCTTCGATGGTATCGTCAAACAGATAGGTCACCTGGCTTACCATGGTCACATTGTCCAGAAGATTGTCACTGTTGATCTTTTCGATGTCGGTTCCGTTAAACAGGATTTCCCCGCTGTCTTTTGACCAGAAACGAAGCAAAAGCTTTAACAGTGTGGATTTTCCGCAGCCGCTTTCTCCGATGATTCCTACGATCTCGCCTTTTTGTGCCTGCATACACACATCTTTTAAGACAGGTTCATTTTTCTGGTAGGCAAAGGAAAGCTTCCTCACTTCCAGATTTTCGTATGTAATATTTTTTCCATCTGTGATTTCTTCTACAGCAGGTGCCTCCTCCAGAAGATTCAGGACACGGTCGCCACTGGCAAAGGTCTGGGTCAGATTACCAGGCAGAGCGGAGATGGCCACTACCGGTCCGAAGCTTCCAAATATGGCAACCACGCCAATGATCATTTTTCCAGAAGTCAAATTGCCGGTATAGACCAGAACGATTCCTGCGATCAATGTGAGCATTACAAAAACGGAAACAGCCAGTTCTGTGATTGCTGACGCTTTTCCGGTTTCCTCTTTCATTTTTCTTGTCTCTTCCAGAAGGCATTCTGATCTGCGGTTAACTTCCTGCTCTCTATTTTCTCCTGCATTGTGGAATAAAATATCTTTAATTCCCTTAATACTATCCAGATAATAGGCATTAAAAGAAGCAAACTCTCTTCGATAGGTAACACCAGGCTCTTTTAATGCTGCGGAAGAAATCATAGGCACCACAATGCCGATCACCAGATAACCAATCAATGCCACCAGTGCCAGCCACGGGCTTGCCGCAAGCCAGGTAAACAAACATACGCTAAAAGATACAAGAATGGCAATGCAGATTGGTGACAGGGTATGGGCATAAAATACTTCCAGTGTTTCAATATCAGATGTGAGCATGGCAATGATGCTTCCCTTTTGCTTGCTTTCCAGCTTGGCCGGACAGAGCTTTCGAAGTACGCCGAAAATTTTGTCTCTCAAAATGGCCAGCAGATGAAAGGCAATGTAATGGTTGCTGTACTGCTCAATATAGCGAAGCAGTCCGCGAAGAATTCCGCATCCTACTGCAAGAGCGATGATCCATTCATAAGAAAGCCAGATAGGTTCCCCCAGTGCCTTGGCTACGCCCAGTGCGCCGAACAGTGTTACGCTCATGGCGCAAAGATAACCGATGCTTCCGTTTATGACAGCCAGGTGCGTTCAGCGTCTGCGACAGGCTCTGCGCATTCGGTCGCGTACTCATCGGCAATATCAAAATATTTTAGCGGGATATCGTGGTTCATTATTTGCCCCTGGGGTTAATGCGCTAAGCATAAGGGCGGATGATAGCACTCGTGATCCGGGTCATACATCTTTTTATAGTTAATGGCGCGGTGCATTACCCTCAGCCAGGATAATGCGCCGCGCATCCGACTATTACGTTTCGCTCACCGGCGTTCTGTCACCATCATACAACGGCACTTTGCGATAGCGGCGGATCAGATACCACAAATATGCGCCGCCTAACGAAGCCCATACCAGACCGAGTGTCAGTGACGTTGACTCGAGGTTAACCCACAGCACACCCACCGTCAGCGCGCCAACCAGCGGCATCAGCAAATAGTGGAAGTGATCCTTCCAGCTTTTATTCATTCCTTTACGCCGCCAGAAATGATTAAACACCGACAGATTTACGAAGGTAAATGCCACCAGAGCACCGAAGTTAATCAATGCTGTGGCGGTAACTAAATCGAAGAACAGCGCCGACAACGCGACAATCCCGACCATAATGACGTTGAGTGCCGGAGTCCGCCATTTTGGGTGCACATAGCCAAACACGCGCTCCGGAAACACATTGTCACGCCCCATCACATACAGCAGACGCGACACGCTGGCGTGCGACGCCAGGCCAGACGCTAACGTGTTCACAAACGTGGTACAGAGGAAAATCGACTGGAAGAGCTTGTCGCCGACGTACAGCGCAATCTCAGGTAGTGCGGCGTCCGGGTCTTTAAAGCGGCTGATATCAGGAAAGAACAGCTGCATAAAGAACGACGCAGCGATAAAGATAACGCCACCGTAGACCGCCGTCAGGAAGATGGCTTTCGGGATCACGCGTGCGGCGTCCGGCGTCTCTTCCGAAAGCGTGGTCACCGCATCGAAACCGAGGAACGAGAAACAGACAATCGTCGCACCGGTAATAATCGGGATCAGGTGCGCGTTCTCGCTGATAAACGGCTGAAGTGACCAGACGGTGCCAACGCCTTCTCCTTTATGCAGTCCCTGAACCACCAGGAAGATAAACACCACCATGATGGAGATTTGCACCAACACAAACAGGGTATTGAAGTTAGCGACCAGGTTGACGCTCTTCAGATTCGCGGCGGTTAAAATGGCGACGAAGGTTACCACCCACACCCACGGCGGCACTTCCGGGAAGAGGGCGGAGAGATAGATTTTCGCCAACAAGACGTTGATCATCGGCAAAAAGAGATAATCCAGCAGCGATGACCAGCCGACCATAAATCCGACGTGCGGGTTAATCGACTTTTGCGCGTAGGTATAGGCCGAACCGGCCTCCGGAAACTGGCGAACCAGTTTGCCGTAGCTGATAGCGGTAAACAGCACGCCCGCCAGCGCCAGCAAATAGGACGCCGGAACGTGACCGTCGCTAATGCCGGAGACAATACCAAAAGTATCAAATACGGTCATCGGCGTGAGATAGGCCAGACCCATCATCACCACCTGCCACAATTTCAGTGATTTTCGCAGACGGGTTTTGCCAGATTGCGCAGCAATAGTCAGTGGTGAATTAATAGCCATAGTTGCTGCCTCCCCTGCGTAATAAGGTTTGCGGTCGTGTCGACCTGAAATCAAACCTGTTTAGCAAGGGAAGCAAAGGGGGCGGAGTCCAGTCAGTCGCAGGAGGGGCGCATACGCAGCCTCCCTCGCCATGCGGGGATTTAATCATCGGCATCATCTCATTTCCTCGTCACAGTCTTAATCGTTAACGGAAGCCCGTTGCCGCCTGCGCTCCATAACGCGACATCCGGGAAATGTCTGGATTACCAGCAAATGTCAGGCCTGGCTCCGCTCAGGCCGATGAAACAACCCCGCAAGGGGTATTACGCGTTTTTCAACATCCACTCAATTTCTGTTTCTGTGATGAGGCGCTCAAACTGCAACAGCTCATCATTTTTACAGGCGTGATACACATGGCAAAACCGTTCGCCTAAATAGCGGCGCAGGTGATCATTCTCGATAAACTCACCCAGGGCATCGCTCTGGCGAATCGGGAAGGGTAAGCCTTCCTGTTCCAGCCCGTTACCTTCGACTTCTTCCTGTAATGGCAGTTCGTTATCAAGGCCATGCAAAATACCGGCAAAAATCGCCGCCATCACCAGATATGGGTTGGCATCGGCACCCGCCACGCGATATTCCACGCGGTGATTATGGCGATCGCCGCAGGGAATACGCAGGGCGACGGTGCGGTTGTTATGGCCCCACGACGCCTGCGTCGGTACATACATACCTGGCTGGAAGCGGCGATACGAGTTCACGTTTGGTGCCAGCAACGCCATTGATGACGGCATCAGGTCAATCATCCCGGCAAGCATCTTTTT
>OGYQ01000612.1_pt1 | contig 33022 bp, 33 predicted proteins | sample 1576641 | NCBI WGS metagenome assembly OGYQ01 (sample SAMEA3541476, study PRJEB24748) | human gut metagenome | biome: human gut; feature: human-associated habitat; material: faeces | place: China | collected 2012 | reverse complement strand
CCTTTCCGTGACGGTCGTGACGATAGTGACGATATTTTCACTACCGACACGCTATCTAAAATACCGTCACAACCGTCACATATCGTCACGCTGTTGTTCCTACAAAGGTCAGCCTGATTTTTCTTCCATCATGTCCTCGCTCTGTTTTATACTGGATCCCATATTCCAAAAGCAGTCGTTCTAGGCTGACATTCAATTTCCTTGATAAAGCGTTAGGCTGCATCTCTACCTGCAGAATCTCTACCAGTTCCGTTGCTGTTCCCGACCATTCCGGCTGTTCATCCGTTACCAGTTCTTTGATTTTTTCAAGCAAAGGATCTTCTGGTTCTTTCCAAAGTTCTGTTTCTGTTTTGGTTAACTCCCAGACGCATCTTTCCCGATTAAAATTCAAGTACAGCTTCTGATCCTGTTGGTCTCTTCCTGCCACCTCCAGCACAGCCTTGTTATCTGTCCGTTTTTCTTTCTGCATGACGAATGCCCCATCCGCAGCTCCCAGCAGTCCGTTCGTACCGGAAATCATATCAAAACTGTCTGAGGATTCCATTTTTCTTGTGTGATGCACCACCAGAAAGCAGATTCCATAATGGTCGCTGAATGCTTTCAGCTTCGTCACAATCTCATAATCGCTGGCGTAGCTGAATTTATCTCCACCGACTTCCCTGACTTTCTGAAGCGTATCAATAATAATGAGCCTTGCGTCCTTATGATCTGTTACAAACTGCACAAGCTGTTGTTCCAATCCGGCATTTAATGATTTGGACTTTGTAGCAAAATAAAAGTTCTCACTGCCTTCCATTCCGAACATCTGTGATAACCGTTTCTGTAACCTTGCATAATCGTCTTCCAGTGCCAGATACAGAACCGTTCCCTGTCTCACTGAAAATCCCCACAACGGAAGGCCTTTACTGATGTGATATCCGATCTGTGCCATGAAGAAAGATTTTCCGATTTTCGGTGAACCTACAAACAGATAGGTTCCGTTATACAAAAGTCCATCTACGATTGGCAGCTTTGGCGGATATGCCGTATCATACAATTCCATCATAGAAACGGTTTCCAGTTCATCCGGATTCCTTTTATTTGCTGATTTTGCTATATTTTCCGCATTATTTGTGGCTTGCAGATTGCCCTTACCGGGCAAATCTGCTATACTTTGGTTGTTTAATTTATTACTTAATGGCTGTTCCACATCTGCGCCAACAGATGTTACCGGAGCAGTCATTTTTTCTTTTGCTGTCATTCCTTTTCCCCTTTCAGTCCATTTAAGATTTCTGCGACTAATCGCAGGGTACTCAGCAATTCCTCATTCTCATCACTGCACTTTTCCAGACGTTTCAACTCGCCATAAATCTCTGTCATCTGGTTTCGTAATGCTTTATAAACCTTTGGATTTCCCTGTACCACAACTTCCCGGCAAGTCAGCCGTTTTGTGATATAGTCCTGTTTGCTGAGTCCTGACAATCGTACACATGCATCAATCTGTTTTGCTTCTTCCGGTGATACCCGGAAAGCTACTGTCTTGTTTCTCCATCTTCCTTTACTGTCTAGATTCTTCTCCATTTGATTTTTCCATCCTTTCAATATCCAGTTGTTCTGCCATTTGTATCTGCTCACTTGGGAACAGATGTGCATATCGGTAAGTAATATCAATACTTTCATGCCCCATTCGATCTGCAATTGCCAGTACTGTAAATCCCATATTGATCAGCAACGATACATGGGAGTGTCTCAAGTCATGCACTCGGATTCTCTTTACCCCAGAAGCTTTCGCTCCTCTGTCCATCTCATGATGGAGATACGATTTGGAAATCATGAAAATCCGTTCGTCCTCTTTCGGCTCATACAGCATTTTCAGATAATCCTGCATCTCATCACACAAAAACTGTGGCATCTTAATGGTTCGATTACTTTTTAATGTCTTTGGCGGTGTAATCACATCTTCCCGGTGCAGTCTCTGATAGGACTTGTTAATCCGTAGTGTATGCGTTTCAAAATTGAAATCTGCCGGTGTAAGTGCTAATAACTCGCCCATGCGAAGCCCACACCAATAAAGTATTTCAAACGCATAATAGGAAACAGGCTTGTCCATCATGACATCTGCAAATTTCAGATATTCTTCTTTTGTCCAGAACAGCATTTCCCGGTGTTCCTCTTTTCCCATATTTCCAGCTTTCTGTGCCGGATTGGATGGAAGATGGTAAAAATTGACTGCATGATTGAAAATAGCACTTAACTGACTGTGAATTTTCTGCAGATAAGAGGATGAATACGGCTTTCCGTTTGGCTGCCGGATCGCAAGCAGTTCATTCTGCCATGCAATAATGTCCCTTGGCTCAATTTCTCCTATCTTTCGCTTTCCGAAATAGGGAAGAATTTTGGTTCTGGCGATATTTGTTTTTGTTCCCCAGGTATTATCACGGATTCGGTTTTGCATATCCTCCACATAAATCTCATAGAAGCTTTCGAAGGTCATATCCAGTTTTGCTTCTTTCTTCAGTAACAACTCCCGTTCCCACATCAACGCTTCTCGTTTTGTAGGAAATCCTCTTTTCGACGACTGGTGTGTTTCCCCTGTCCAGTCGGTGTAGCGGTATACCACTCGCCACTTCCCAGTGACATTATCTTTGTAAATACTCATACAAATTCTCCTCTCTTTCTCTTACATTTCGCTGTAACATACTTTTTTACGGAAATAATTGGTGTTTACTCTGCCAGCTACCGTAAGATAACCCAGCTTCTGTAATTCATCATTTAACTGTTTGACAATCTTATAAGCATAAGACTTGGAAACTCCCAGTTCCGCTGCAACTTCTTCTACGGTCATAAAAGTTCTGTTCGTCACATCGCATCTCTCCTTTCTATCTTAACGTATTTTGTTTAGGTTGTTACATTCGCATGATACTAAACATTTTAATTTAAGTCAAGAGATTTTATGAGAATATTAAATTTTTTTGTTTAAGTTCTTCTTGCTATCCGAAATTGCTCATGCTATACTGAACCTAAACAGAATTGTTTTATTTTCTATCACAATTAATTACGGCAACACAAATGACCACTATAAGGAGGCAAACAAGAATGGCAATCGGACAACGTATCAAATATTTTCGTAACCGTATCGGCATGACACAAAAGCAACTCGGAGAACAACTGGGATTCATGGGAAAAACTTCAGATGTCCGCATGGCTCAGTATGAATCTGAAGCCAGAGTTCCTAAGATTGATCTTGTAAAACAAATGTCTCAGATCTTTGATATCAATACTCATGCCTTAACAGTTCCAGATATTGATACTCACATAGGTCTGATGCATACACTATTTGCACTGGAAGATATGTATGGTCTGAAGGTAAAAAATGTAGATGGACAACCTCATCTCTGCCTTGACTCTTCCATATCTGCTCCCGGCTCATCTGCCGATGAAATGCTTCGTGCATGGATGGAACAAGCTGACAAACTGGAAAACGGTGAAATCAGCAAGGAAGAATATGATGAATGGAGATATAAGTACCCGGAACTGGATACTTACCAGAAACGTGCCAAGGTACCATCTCAGGAACTGAGTGATTACCTTGTAAAAGAATTGACTAAAAAAGAAAAATAAGAAAAAAGAAAACCTTACCGATATTCAGTTTTTTACTTCTGAAAATCAGTAAGGTTTCTTTATATACGTTATGAAATAAAATTTTTATCTTTTGAATAATCACAAAATGTTGCCATTTTGTTGCCATTCACTAAGCAAATTTGCTTGAAACCCGCATAAATACTGGGTTCTTATGATTGTGTGGATTATTCAAACTCCAGACAGACAGTATGCCATATAAATAAAAATCATTGATTTTAAGGCATTTTCAGGAACTATCAACCACTAAAATCTATATGAAAACAGATTAAAAATGCAATAAAAATGCAATCGAAGTACATTCAGATTTTATAAGATAGACCAGCAAACCTCAATATCATCCCAAAATAGACGTTCAACAATGGGCGTCTATTTTTTGTTTCAAAATTAAATGGGGCTGAAAACAGCCCCGATGGGAATTGGAGATTTGACCCTCCCGGATTCTTCATGTCATGCCAGCCGTAATTTTTTCCATTGCCCCTGCACACTTTAGCAAAAATTCCCAGAAATTCCGTCGCCCACCATAATGCTTTTTACAGTTGTTATTATTGTCATAAGCGTACCTCCTGATATTATAAATCTCCACTGAAATCTACTTTTAAGTTGTTGGGAGTACATGACAGAGCTACATGAAAAAACACAAGCTAACAATCCTAACCATGACGATTTAATTTTTAACACCTAGATAATATCACAACCCTGTAATTTCTTCAATAGCCCCAGAAAGGATGTGATACTACGAAGAAATCACCACCGCCGGAGCGTTCCCCTCCGACTTTCAAACCAGAACCCAAAACTAACCATCAAACGCAACATTCAGAAAGGACAGGTACATCTATATGGAATTAAAATTCGTTATCCCCAACGTGGAAAAGACATTCGGCAACTTGGAGTTCGCCGGAGAAGACAAAACAGAACAGAGAAGAATCAACGGACGCATGACGGTATTCTCCCGCAGCTTCAATCTGTATTCGGACGTACAGAGAGCGGATGATATTGTAGTTATCCTCCCTGCCGAAGCCGGAGAGAAACATTTTGACTTTGAGGAACGTGTGAAGCTCGTCAATCCCCGTATCACCGCAGAGGGCTATAAAATCGGCACAAGGGGCTTTACCAACTACATTTTGCACGCTGACGATATGGTAAAAGCGTAAGGAAAAGGAGGACATCAGACTATGAGATTAGCAAACGGAATCGTGATTGACAAGGAAGCAACTTTCGGGGCATTGAAATTTTCTGCCCTCCGCCGTGAGGTTCACCTCCAGAATGAAGACGGCTCGGTATCAGAAGAAATCAAGGAGCGTACCTATGACTTAAAATCCAGAGGACAGGGGCGTATGATTCAGGTTTCCATCCCCGCCAGCGTGCCGTTAAAGGAGTTCGATTACAACGCAGAGGTGGAACTTATCAATCCGGTGGCAGACACCGTGGCAACGGCTACTTTTCAAGGGGCAGAGGTGGACTGGTACATCAAGGCGGAGGATATTGTCCTGAAAAAAGGGGCTGCCATGAATCCGCAGCCGCCGAAGAAAGACGCTCCCCCTGTAAAATAACAGGAACATAAGAAGAACGCGAAAGGAGGATTATTCCCATGAAGCAGCTTTTCCCCCGTGGAAAACGTATCCGTCCCACGGATAAAGACCTTGTGTTCCATACTGCCCTTGCCGCTCTGTCCCCTGTATTCATGCTGGTTGTCCTGCTGTTTCATATCCGGCAGATTGCCGGAACCAACTGGCAGGAAGTGTCCTTCTCCCAGATAGCACAGGACGTAAATCTCCCTTACCTGTTATTCAGTATGGGCGTGGCAGGGCTGGTGTGCCTTACAGCAGTTCTTCTGTTCTGGCGATACCGCATGGATGGAGTAAAGCAGCTCATCCACCGCCAAAAGCTGGCAAGGATGGTGTTGGAAAACAAGTGGTATGAATCAGAGCAGAGAAAAGAAGACGCTTTTTTCAAGGACTTGTCTTCCAGCCGTTCCAAAGAAACCATCACTTACTTTCCCAAAATCTATTACAGGATGAAACAGGGCTTGCTCCATATCCGTGTGGAAATCACCTTGGGGAAATATCAGGAACAGCTCTTAAACTTGGAGAAAAAGCTGGAAAGCGGCTTGTACTGTGAGCTGAAGGATAAGGAATTAAAGGATTCCTACGTGGAGTACACCCTGCTCTATGACACCATTGCGAACCGTATCTCCATTGAAGATGTACAGGCAAAGGACGGCAGGCTCCGGCTCATGGAAAATGTCTGGTGGGAGTATGACAAGCTCCCCCATATGCTCATTGCCGGAGGAACCGGCGGCGGAAAGACTTATTTCATCCTGACCCTCATTGAAGCCCTGCTCCGCACCAACGCCGCCCTGTTCGTGTTAGACCCAAAGAACGCCGACCTTGCGGATTTACAGGCGGTTATGCCGGATGTGTACTACAAAAAGGAAGATATGCTCGCCTGTATTGACCGTTTCTATGAAGAAATGATGAAACGCAGCGAAGACATGAAGCTCATGGAAAATTACCGGACAGGGGAAAATTACGCTTATCTGGGGCTTCCTGCAAATTTCCTTATCTTTGATGAATATGTGGCATTTATGGAAATGCTTGGCACAAAGGAAAACGCCGCTGTCCTCAACAAGTTAAAACAAATCGTTATGCTTGGGCGGCAGGCTGGCTTTTTCCTGATTCTCGCCTGCCAGCGTCCGGACGCAAAGTATCTGGGGGACGGAATCCGTGACCAGTTCAATTTCCGTGTAGCTCTGGGACGGATGTCGGAAATGGGCTATGGGATGATGTTCGGGGAAACCACAAAGGATTTCTTCCTAAAGCAGATAAAAGGGCGTGGCTATGTGGATGTGGGAACCAGCGTTATCTCGGAATTTTACACGCCCCTTGTGCCAAAAGGACACGATTTCCTCAAAGAAATAAAAAAACTCATAGACAGCAGGCAGGAAGTGCAGGCGGCGTGCGAAGCGAAAGCCGCAGAAACGGACTGACCTGCTGTGGCTGGTGTGCCGCAAGGCACGCCAGCATGAACCCCTCGTATCTAACAGAGGGGTACAAATCGACAGGCAACAACCAAATAACAGGGCAGAATCCCACGGTACACAAGGGATTTTCCCATATCCGGCGTGTGTCAACAAGGCTCTGAAAGTTGACATACGCTTTTTTAGACAGGAGGGATTTTCACTGAATGAAGAAACATGGGTACGGGACATCAAAGAGAAACGGGAAGTTTACGGTATCTCACAACAGAAACTTGCCTTAGCTGCCGGAATCACCCGTCCGTACCTGAGCGATATTGAAACGGGCAAGGCTCACCCATCCGAAGCATTACAGGAAGCCATCACGGAAGCTCTGGAACGCTTCAATCCAGACAATCCCCTTGAAATGCTCTTTGACTATGTTCGGATTCGCTTCCCCACTACGGATGTGAAGCATATCGTGGAAGACGTGCTTCGGCTAAAACTCCCCTACTTTATCCATGAAGACTACGGATTTTACTCTTACACGGAGCATTACTATCTGGGGGATATTTTCGTTCTAGTATCGTCGGAACTGGAAAAGGGGGTGCTGCTGGAACTGAAAGGGCGTGGCTGCCGCCAGTTTGAAAGCTATCTGCTGGCACAGGAACGGAGCTGGTATGAATTTTTTATGGATGTTCTCATGGAGGACGGCGTAATGAAGCGGCTTGACCTTGCCATCAATGACAAAACAGGAATCCTGAACATTCCCCATCTGACAGAGAAGTGCCGGAATGAGGAATGTATCTCGGTCTTCCGCAGCTTCAAAAGCTACCGCAGCGGCGAACTGGTACGGCGTGGGGAAAAAGAATGTATGGGGAACACCCTGTATATTGGTTCCCTCCAAAGTGAGGTGTACTTCTGCATTTACGAAAAGGACTATGAGCAGTACAAGAAGCATGATATTCCCATTGCGGACGCAGAGGTAAAGAACCGCTTTGAAATCCGGCTGAAAAATGAGCGTGCCTTTTACGCCATCCGTGACCTGTTAGAACATGACAATCCAGAACAGACAGCCTTTCAAATCATCAACCGCTATGTCCGGTTCGTGGACAGGGACGATACAAAGCCCCGTTCTGACTGGCGTATCAGTGAGGAATGGGCGTGGTTTATGGGGGAACACAGGGGAAGCCTGAAACTGACAACCAAACCGGAACCCTATTCCTTTGAACGCACCCTGCACTGGCTCTCCCATCAAGTAGCACCCACCTTAAAGCTGGCTCTCCGTCTGGATAAGATGAACCACACCCAGATTGTCCATGACATCATCACCCATGCAAGGCTGACGGAGAAGCATGAAAAAATCCTGAAGCAGCAAGCCGCCGCTGCAAAGGAGGTGGTGCTTTAACGGCGGCAATCTTGGAAGCTAAGAACTCTTACAGGAAAGAAAGGAGCTTTTATGAATTTCGGACAGAATCTTTACAACTGGTTTTTATCCAACGCCCAGTCCCTTGTGCTGCTGGCAATCGTGGTGATTGGACTGTACCTCGGATTTAAGAGGGAATTTTCCAAACTTATCGGCTTTCTGGTGGTGTCCCTTGTAGCGGTCGGTCTGGTCTTCAATGCTGACGGTGTAAAGGACATCTTACTGGAACTGTTCAATAAGATTATCGGAGCATAGGAAACCCATTTTACACTTCCGTTATGGAGCAAGCCTTGATTGCTTCATGGCGGAAGTCCACTAGGGGCTTGGGGAGCGTAACTCCCCAAAAGAAAGAAGATGTAATATGATAGTGTATGATAATTGAGATAAACTAAGAATGGTGGTATAATTTCTTTAATAGTAATTGAAAGTGGAGGAAATGTATGAAAGATTTTATTGATTTTTTGAAATTACCGCCGAACATTTTAGGAGCTTTATCTATTGCCAGTGGTACATTATTATTATTGCCTCAAAAGTTAGCCCAAAAGTTTTATATTATAAATTTTCGAGAAAAATATGGTTTTACAATAGGCATTGTTTTTGTGATTTCCACAGCTTTACTAATCGTTTTATTACTATCTAAAATTTTTCATTTCTTTTATGACAAGTATGCTTCTAAGAGATTGGGAACTGCTCAGATTAAATATTTGAAAAATATGACACCAGAACAGGTGACAATCATTCGGGAGTTTTTACGTGAACCAACTCACACCCTGCCATTACCCATGAACAATGGATTAGTAATAGAACTTCAACATTTACAAATATTAACCCCTGCCGGACAAACTCATTTAGTAAGTATGTTAGACCCACAAATCAATTATTTTTTACAACCTTGGGTAATTAAAAAAATCAATAGTGATGAAGAATTAAAGCGAATATTTTATTAGAAAAATGGCAACTGACAAACAAAGTTAGTTGCCATTTTTTTCTAAGAAAGGACGTGATACTGATTGAGGAAATGAGAATCTACATCCTGAACACCACACGGTTTTACCATGAGGATTTTGAGGAATATCCTGGGGCATGGTTTTCCTGCCCTGTGGATTTTGAAGAAATCAGGGAACGTCTTGGGGTTCAGAGTGAGGAAGAAATCGAAATTGAAGACTATGAGCTGCCCTTTCCATTGGAGGGCAACACAAGGCTCTGGGAAATCAACGCCCTTTGCCGGATGGTACAGGAAATGCAGGGAACGCCCCTCTATTATGAAATGGATGTAATACAAAAGCGGTGGTTTTCCAGCTTTACAGAATTTATCGACCACAAAGACCAGATACGCTGCTATCCGGTGCAGGACGGGGAATCCCTCACCCGTTATCTGGTGCAGGAGGTACAGCTCTTTGGAGAAGTACATCCAGACCTGTTGAACCATATCGACTACGCTGCCATTGGTCGGGAACTGGAAACCAGCGAAAACTACCTGTTTACAGACAATGGTATCTTTTATTACCGCTAAAAGGAGGTAGAGGAACTTGGAAGAAATGCGGATTTACATTGCCAACTTAGGCAAATACAATGAGGGCGAACTGGTGGGGGCATGGTTCACGCCGCCTGTGGACTTTGAGGAAGTCAAAGAGCGTATCGGTTTGAATGATGAATATGAGGAATACGCCATCCATGATTATGAGCTGCCCTTTGAGATTGACGAATATACCCCCATTGAGGAAGTCAACCGCCTGTGTGAAATGGTGGAGGACTTACCGGAGTACATTCAGGAGGAACTATCAGAGCTGCAATCCTACTTTGGCAGTATCGAAGAACTCTGTGAGCATGAAGACGATATTATCTGCCATTCCGGCTGTGATGATATGGCGGATGTGGCTCGCTACTATCTGGAAGAAAGCGGACAGCTTGGGGAACTTCCGGCACACTTACAAAACTATATCGACTATGCTGCCTATGGGCGTGACATGGAATTGGATGGAACCTTTATTGTCACGAACCACGGCGTATATGAAATCATACGATAGACCCGTCTGTATCTCTTTTTGAAAGTACAGGCGGCTTTTTTATTTCAGGGGCGGCTTTTGCTGCCCCATCTTTTAGAAAGGACGGGCAACATGAAGAAAATACGAAGCTATACCAGTATCTGGTCGGTGGAAAAGGTACTCTATTCCATCAATGATTTTAAGCTGCCATTCCCCATCACGTTCACACAGATGGCGTGGTTCGTGGTATCGGTACTTGCAGTGATACTCTTGGGGAACCTTCCTCCTCTTTCGTTCATTGACGGGGCATTTTTAAAATATTTCGGCGTACCCTTTGCCCTCACTTGGTTCATGTGCCAGAAGACTTTTGACGGGAAGAAGCCTTACGGCTTCCTGAAATCCGTACTGGCATATCTGGTACGCCCGAAACTAACGTATGCAGGAAAGCCCGTGAAGCTGGAAAAGGAATATCCGGCACAGCCCATCACGGCAGTAAGGAGTGATATTTATGGCATATCCGATTAAGTATATCGAAAATAACCTTGTGTTCAACCATGACGGGGAGTGCTTTGCTTACTATGAGCTGCTTCCCTACAACTATTCCTTTTTAAGCCCTGAACAGAAGTATCAGGTACACGATTCGTTCCGGCAGCTTATCGCCCAGAACAGGGACGGGAAGATTCACGCCCTGCAAATCAGCACGGAATCCAGCATACGGGCGGCACAGGAACGCTCCAAACAGGAAGTGACAGGCAAGTTAAAAGACGTTGCCTGTGCAAAGATTGACGCACAGACCGAAGCCCTGATTTCCATGATAGGGGAAAATCAGGTGGACTACCGCTTTTTTATCGGCTTTAAGCTGCTTGTCAATGAGCAGGAAGTCACCATGAAACAGTTCCGCAGGGAAGCAAAGACTGCTGTTTCCGACTTCCTCCATGAAGTCAACCACAAGCTCATGGGGGATTTTGTTTCCATGAGCAATGAAGAAATCTGGCGGTTTCAGAAGATGGAAAAACTACTGGAAAATAAAATCTCACGCCGTTTCAAAGTACGGCGGCTTGATAAGGACGATTTCGGCTATCTGATTGAACATTTATACGGGCAGACCGGAACCGCCTACGAAGATTATGAGTATTATCTTCCGAAAAAACGGTTTCAGGAGGAAACGCTGGTGAAATACTATGACCTCATCAAACCCACCCGTTGTCTGATAGAGGAAAACCAGCGGTATCTGAAAATCGAACAGGAAGACGGGACAGTCTATGCTGCCTACTTTACCATCAACAGCATTGTTGGGGAACTGGACTTCCCATCCTCGGAAATCTTTTACTATCAGCAGCAGCAATTCACCTTTCCCATTGATACCTCTATGAATGTGGAGATTGTGACAAACCGGAAAGCCCTCTCCACGGTGCGGAACAAGAAAAAAGAGCTGAAAGATTTGGACAACCACGCATGGCAGAATGACAGCGAAACCAGTACAAACGTGGTGGACGCTTTAGACAGCGTGAATGAGCTGGAATCCACCTTAGACCAGAGCAAGGAATCCATGTATAAGCTGTCCTATGTGGTTCGTGTGACGGCTCCCGACTTGGAAGAACTGAAACGCCGCTGCAATGAGGTGAAAGATTTTTATGACGATTTGAACGTGAAACTGGTTCGCCCCTTTGGGGATATGCTGGGGCTGCATGGGGAATTTCTCCCTGCCAGCAAACGGTATCTGAACGATTATATCCAGTATGTCACCAGTGACTTCCTTGCTGGTCTTGGCTTCGGGGCAACACAGATGTTGGGGGAACCGGAGGGCATTTATATCGGGTACAGCCTTGATACAGGAAGAAACGTGTACTTAAAGCCTGCCCTTGCCAGTCAAGGGGTAAAAGGCTCCGTCACCAACGCCCTTGCTGCCGCTTTTGTCGGCTCCCTCGGCGGTGGAAAATCATTCAGCAACAACATGATTGTCTATTATTCCGTATTATTTGGGGCACAGGCACTCATTGTTGACCCGAAAGCGGAACGGGGACGTTGGAAAGAAACCCTGCCGGAAATCGCCCATGAAATCAATATCGTAAACCTGACCTCGGAAGAACAGAACAGGGGCTTACTCGACCCGTATGTGATTATGGAAAACCCAAAGGATTCTGAATCACTGGCAATCGACATCTTGACCTTTTTAACGGGCATTTCCAGCCGTGACGGGGAAAAGTTCCCTGTTCTTCGGAAAGCCATCCGTGCGGTGACAAACAGTGAGGAACGGGGGCTTTTCAAGGTGATTGAGGAACTTCGGGCGGAGGGAACCACCATCAGCACCAGCATAGCCGACCATATCGAATCCTTTACGGACTATGACTTTGCACACCTGCTCTTTTCGGATGGAGATGTCACACAGTCCATCAGCCTTGAAAAGCAGCTCAACATCATTCAGGTGGCAGATTTGGTGCTGCCAGATAAAGAAACCTCGTTTGAAGAATACACCACAATGGAGCTGCTTTCCGTGGCAATGCTCATTGTAATCAGCACCTTTGCCCTCGACTTCATCCACACCGACCGCAGCGTGTTTAAGATTGTGGATTTGGATGAAGCATGGAGCTTCTTACAGGTGGCACAGGGCAAGACCCTTTCCATGAAGCTGGTTCGTGCCGGACGTGCCATGAACGCAGGCGTTTACTTTGTGACCCAGAACACGGACGATTTGCTGGATGAAAAGCTGAAAAACAATCTGGGCTTGAAGTTTGCGTTCCGTTCCACGGACATCAACGAAATCAAGAAGACCCTCGCCTTTTTCGGGGTAGATTCCGAAGATGAAAACAACCAGAAGCGGCTCCGTGACTTGGAAAACGGACAGTGCCTTATCAGTGATTTGTACGGGCGTGTGGGCGTGATACAGTTCCATCCTATCTTTGAAGACCTGTTCCACGCCTTTGATACCAGACCGCCCGTAAGAAAAGAGGTGGAATGATGGTGATACATAGAACTTCCAACCGACCGCAATTCCCAGTTCCTCATCACACAAAAAAGGGCTTGTCTTGGAAGACGGCAGGAAAAGTGATTGGCAGGGTGCTTCTGGCACTCCTGCTCATCCTCCTGCTGCTTGCAGTCTTCGGCACAGCCGCCCACGCTGCCGGACTGGTGGATGATACGGTGGACGCTGCCAACGAATACAGCAAATATCCTCTGGACAACTACCAGCTTGATTTTTATGTGGACAGCGGATGGGACTGGCTCCCGTGGAACTGGCTGGACGGTATCGGAAAACAGGTGATGTACGGGCTGTATGCCATCACAAATTTTATCTGGACAATCAGCCTGTATCTTTCCAACGCCACGGGGTATCTGATTCAGGAAGCCTACTCGCTGGACTTCATTTCCTCTACGGCGGATTCCATTGGGAAAAATATGCAGACCCTTGCAGGCGTTACCACAGGCGGCTTGTCCTCGGAGGGATTTTATATCGGGTTTCTGCTGATTCTCATTCTGGTGGTGGGGATTTACGTTGCCTACACAGGGCTTATCAAACGGGAAACCACAAAAGCCATCCATGCCGTTGTCAATTTCGTGGTGGTGTTCGTGCTGTCCGCTGCCTTTATCGCTTATGCTCCTGATTATATCGGGAAAATCAATGAATTTTCCGCAGACATCAGCAATGCCAGCCTGACCCTTGGTACAAAGATTGTGCTGCCTAACTCGGAAAGTCAGGGAAAAGACAGCGTGGATTTGATACGGGACTGCCTGTTTTCCATTCAGGTCAAGCAACCGTGGCTCCTGTTGCAATATGGCAATTCAGATATGGAAAGCATTGGAGCAGACCGTGTGGAAAACCTGCTTTCAACCAGTCCAGACGAAAACAACGGACAGGACAGAGAAGAAATCGTAGTGGAGGAAATCGAAGACAGGGAAAACACGAACCTTACCATCACAAAGACCATCAATCGTTTGGGAACCGTCTTCTTCCTGTTCATGTTCAATATCGGTATCTCCGTTTTTGTATTCCTGCTCACGGGGATAATGATTTTCTCACAGGTGCTTTTTATCATCTACGCCATGTTCCTGCCTGTGAGCTTCCTCCTTAGCATGGTTCCCTCTTTTGAGGGGATGTCCAAACGTGCCATTACGAAACTGTTCAACACTATCCTTACCAGAGCCGGAATCACCCTGATTATCACGGTAGCGTTCAGTATTTCCACCATGCTCTACAACCTGTCTGGGGAATATCCGTTCTTCCTGACGGCGTTCTTGCAGATAGTGACCTTTGCCGGAATTTATTTCAAGCTGGGAGATTTGATGGGGATGTTCTCCTTACAGAGTGGGGATTCCCAAAGCATGGGGAGCCGTATCATGCGAAGACCCCGTATGCTCATGCACGCCCATATGCACCGTTTACAGCATAAGCTAGGACGTTCTGTGGCGGCTTTTGGAACTGGAACGGCTGCATACCACGCAGGAAAACAGGCTGGCTCAGACCATAGAAATGCTTCCCACTTCGGCTCTTCCAAACGCACACAGGCAGACCACAGCAGACCAGACGGACAGGCAGCACCGGAAAAAGAATCCGTATGGAAACGGGCTGGTTCTGCGGTAGGTGCGGCGGCAGATACCAAAGATAAGATAGCCGATACTGCCGGACAGCTTCGGGAGCAGGCAAAGGATTTGCCCGTCAATGCAAAGTACGCCCTTTACCACGGGAAAACACAGGTATCAGAGGGAGTACGGGATTTTACTTCCAGCGTGACCCAGACCCGAACTGCCAGAGCGGAACAGCGAAACGCACAGGCAGAAAGCCGCAGACATACCATTGCAGAACGCAGGGCGGAACTGGAACAGGCAAAACAGCCGCAACAGAAAGCTTCCGAAGCACCCAAAGGGGCAGCTCCTGTCCATGAACGCCCTGTTACTGCAAAGCAGCCAGAAGATTTCCGACATCATGCAGTAAAACCAGCCATGCAGCCTGCTTCCCTATCCATCAGGGAACGGGGACAGGTTCCTTATGGGGAAACTGTGGCAGAACAGGCTTCGGTTCCGGTGGTAAAAGCTGCTTCCATCCACCATGAACAAACGCCACCTGTAAGGACAGAACGCCAGATAGTCCCATCTGCTTCCCTATCCCAGCCAAATGAAAGACAAAAGACGGCTCCCACTATCACACAGGCTACTCCCCGTCCGGCAAGACCTGTCCAGAATGATACGGCTCCTGTGATATCGGAAAGAAAACGGGCTGCCCCTGCGGTAAAAGAATCAAACTTTACCATCCGGCGTACCACCGCCAGAAAGGAGTGGACAAAAACGGTAAAAGCGGCTGCCAAACAAAAGAAAGGGGAGAAACCATGAAATTAAGACACCTTTTCTTTGCCTGTTCCGGCGTGTTCGTGATGATGTTCTCCCTGCTCCTTTTGGTGGTGATTGTCTTCTCGGATGAGGAAGACGGAGGAAGCGGCGGAAATCTTATCTTTGGGGGCGTGAGCGTATCACAGGAAGTCCTCGCCCATAAACCTATGCTGGAAAAGTATGCAAGGGAATATGGCATAGAGGAATACTTAAATGTGCTGCTCGCCATCATTCAGGTGGAATCCGGCGGCACACTGGAAGACGTTATGCAGTCCTCGGAATCTCTGGGGCTTCCCCCAAACTCCCTTAGTACAGAGGAATCCATCAAACAGGGCTGCAAATATTTCTCGGAACTGCTCGCAGCGGCAGAAACAAAGGGCTGTGACTTAAACAGTGTGATTCAGTCCTACAACTACGGCGGCGGCTTTCTAGACTATGTGGCAGGGCGTGGGAAAAAATACACTTTTGAACTGGCAGAGAGCTTCGCAAGGGACAAATCCGGCGGAAAGAAAGTCACCTACACCAACCCTGTTGCGGTAGAGAAAAACGGAGGCTGGCGGTATTCCTACGGAAATATGTTCTATGTCCTCTTGGTATCGCAATACCTGACCGTGGCACAGTTTGATGATGAAACGGTGCAGGCTATCATGGAGGAAGCCTTAAAGTATGAGGGATGGACGTATGTGTACGGGGGTGATTCTCCCTCCACTTCCTTTGACTGTTCGGGACTGGTGCAGTGGTGCTATGGCAAGGCAGGAATCGCCCTGCCACGGACAGCACAGGAACAGTACAATGTAACGCAGCACATCCCCCTGTCCGAAGCAAAAGCAGGGGATTTGGTCTTTTTCCACTCTACCTACAACGCCGGAACCTACATCACCCATGTGGGACTGTATGTGGGAAATAACCGGATGTACCATGCCGGAAATCCCATTGGTTACGCAGACCTGACAGGCTCCTACTGGCAACAGCACCTTGCCGGAGCCGGACGAATCAAACAATAAGAAAGGATGAACCGATATGATTCAGATTAGAAAAGAGGAAAACCAGAAAAAGCAGAAAGAAAAGAAACTGAAAGTCTACAAAGTCAATACCCATAAGAAAACCGTGATTGCCCTGTGGGTGCTGCTGGCAATGAGCTTCCTGTTTGCCGTCTATAAGAATTTCACGGCGATAGACATTCACACTGTCCATGAAACGAAAGTGATTGAGGAACAAATCCTCGACACTCACAAGATAGAGAATTTTGTGGAGAATTTCGCAGAAGTCTACTATTCATGGGAACAGTCCGCCGCTTCCATTGACAACCGGACAAACGCTTTAAAAGGGTATCTCACCGGAGAGCTGCAAGCCCTGAATGTAGATACTGTCCGAAAGGACATCCCCGTATCGTCTGCCCTGACCGATTTTCAGATATGGGAAATCACAGAAGAAAAGGAGCAGCATTATCAAGTGACCTATACGGTGGAACAGCGTATCACAGAGGGGGAATCCAGTAAAACCGTCCGTTCCGCCTATCAGGTGACAGTCTATGTGGACGGCTCTGGAAACCTGACGATTATCCAGAATCCAACCATTACCAGTGTTCCCGTAAAATCCGGTTACACTCCCAAAGCGGTACAAAGTGACGGTACGGTGGATTCCATCACCACAGAGGAAATCAACGAATTTCTCACCACCTTTTTCAAGCTGTACCCTACGGCAACCGCAAAGGAACTGACCTATTATGTAAATGAGGGTGTGCTGAAAACTGTGGGAAAAGAGTATATTTTCTCGGAACTGGTAAATCCGGTTTATAACCGAAACGGAAATCAGGTGACAGCTTCCCTTGCAGTAAAATATCTGGATAACCAGACCATGACAACACAGGTATCACAGTTTAACCTTGTACTGGAAAAGAACGGGGAAAACTGGAAGATTGTGAAATAAGCTATATAAAACAGAAGACACATTGTATTTCTCAAAAAATTACAATGTGTCTTCTCATTTTAAAATTCTGTTCTGGACATTCACCTGTCCTCTGCTTCGACTTCGGCTATCTCTTTTGCTGTGGCGGTGACTACCCGTATTCCTTTCTCACTCATACTATCAAGCAATGTATCAAGTTGTCTGCGTTGTGTATCTTTTTCCGCGGATTTATTCGGAAAAAAGAATTGGTCTACGGATATATCATAACGTGTTACAAGCTCATAAAAAATTTGTAAACTCGGCTGTTGCCCTTTATTCTCAATATTAGCAAGATAACGTGGTGAGATATACATTTCATCACTTACTTTCTTGCGGCTCTCTTTTCGTTCGGTTCTCGCTACTTTGATAGCTTGTCCGAAAGCCTTAAAGTCATATTTAGCTGTTGGTCTTTTTGCCATATTTATTCACCCATATACATTCTACTGTTCCTCTTTCATACTGAATACGTCTATACAGTTCCTATTTGTAGCCATAATAATTCATATGTTTGCACTTGCTATTATTCGTATGTCCGACTATAATTATGATAATATGGTTTATAGAAAGGACTGGGACTGTTATGGAATATATGTCTTGCCCCGAAGCAGCTAAAAAATGGGGCATTTCTGAACGACGAGTACAGATTCTTTGTAAGGAAGATAGAATACCGGGAGTTTCAAAAATCGGTTATATGTGGTTGATACCAAAGGATGCAGAAAAACCTGTTGACGCAAGGAGAAAGGAGTTTAAGCATGAGTAACTTATTACTTTTAGAAGATGATATTAGCTTAATAGACGGGTTGCATTACTCTCTAAAGAAAAATGGTTTCTACGTTGATATTGCCCGTACTGTTGAAGAAGCAGAAAAGCAATTAGCACAAATCGAAAAATACGATTTGCTTATTCTTGATGTGACACTGCCGGACGGAACAGGCTTTGAGGTTTGCGAAAATGTGCGGAAACATAACAAACAGATACCGATTATCTTTTTGACTGCTTCTGATGAAGAAGTCAATATTATTCGTGGCTTGGATTGCGGCGGGGACGATTATGTTACAAAGCCCTTTAAGTTGGGGGAACTATGTTCCCGTATTCGTGCCTTGTTACGACGTGCAGGAGTAACACCGCAGGACAAGGCAAGTGTATTGAAATGTGGGGACATTTCGATTGACTTTTTAAGTTGCCGCGTAATTTTGAACAATAAAATACTAGAACTGACAAACGCAGAATACCGTCTGCTTTGTCTGTTAGTACGAAATGCAAATCGCATTGTTTCCAGAGATATTATTCTAAATGATTTATGGGACGGTACAGGAAATTTTGTTGACGATAACACCTTATCGGTTTATATCCGGCGGCTTCGCGAAAAAGTGGAAACTGACGCTTCCCACCCGCAGCGCTTAATAACCATTCGCGGCTTTGGTTATCAGTGGAAAGAGGTGTAAGTATGAATATTTTTCGTGACAAGCAAATAAAACATTTTTCTCTTTTTATTGCTATATACAGTATTTTACTTGTGGGAGTTTCTACATGGTTTTCTATAAATCAATTAAATACAGCAAAGTCTATGTATCTGGAACATGATAGAGCTATTGTATCTGCCTTGTTGGAACAGGAGGTTTCAAAAGAAGTAATTGCCAATGCTATTTCTTCCACAGATATAAGTACCGCGGGAATGGAATTTTTAGATAATTTGGGAATTACCACAAATACGTTTGGTAGCTTGTTGCCACATTTTTCCCAGTTTCAATATCACTTTTTGCGTATAGCATTAGGAGGGGGAATTTGTCTAGTGATAATTCTTGTCATTGGGGTTATTTCTTTCCTACAAATTAGAAATAATCTATATCGACAGTCTGGAAAAATTATAGATAACTATATTAACAATGACTATTCTTGTCATTTACCGCAAGACAGTGAGGGAGACCTTTTTCATTTATTTGCATCTGTTGAACAGCTTGCAACTATGCTTAAAGCCAAAAGTGAAACAGAACATAAAACAAAAGAATTTTTGAAAAGCACAATTTCAGATATTTCACATCAACTGAAAACTCCATTAGCAGCTTTGATGATGTATCAAGAAATTATAGAAGCGGAACCGGATAATACTGAAACAGTAAAAAAATTTTCGCAAAAAACCGGAACCGCCTTAAAACGAATAGAACAGCTTATTTTGTCTATGCTTAAAATCGCACGTTTAGATACTGGAAATATTCTTTTTGACAAGCGTACCTGTCTTATACAGGAATTAGTTAAAAACGCTATCAGTGAACTTACAATAAGAGCTACACAAGAAAAAAAACAGATTATTGTAAATGGAACATCTAATCAAGTTATTATGTGTGATATGGATTGGACAAGTGAAGCGATTGGAAACCTTGTAAAGAACGCGTTAGACCATACAGAAATAGGAGGAATAGTAAAGATTACTTGGGAAAGTACACCAACTATGATACGAATTTTAGTTTCTGATAATGGAAGTGGAATTGCCCCGGAAGATATACACCATATTTTCAAACGCTTTTATCGCAGTAAATATTCCCTCAACACTCCGGGAATTGGATTAGGACTTCCTCTTGCAAAATCTATTATAGAGGGACAAGAGGGGCTCATTTCTGTTCAAAGTGTTTTACATGAAGGTACTACTTTTTCAGTTTCTTTCCTTACGAAATCGTAAGGTGGAATTCACCGGATTGTAAGCTGTTCCTGTTATCCTTTAAGAAAGGAGGTCTATGATTTATGGAAATTTTAAAAGTTGAAAATTTATGTAAAACTTACGGGAAAGGCGAAGCAAAAGTAAATGCTTTAAAAAATGTGTCTTTCTCACTTGAAAAAGGGGAATTTGCTGCTGTTGTAGGTGAATCTGGTTCTGGAAAAAGTACTTTGCTTAACTGCATCGGTGCTTTAGATACGCCGACTTCGGGTTCTATTTTTATTGACGGGCAAAATCTGTTTTCTATGAAAGAAGAAAAACGGACAATTTACAGACGACGCAACATAGGATTTATTTTTCAGTCTTTCCAGCTTGTGTCTGAGCTGAATGTAGAACAAAATATTATTTTCCCTCTACTGTTAGATTATCAAAAGCCAGACCCTAAAAAAGTAAACGAAATCCTCAATTTACTTGGATTGGCAGAACGCCGCTATCATTTACCGAGACAATTATCCGGAGGACAGCAACAACGAGTAGCGATTGGGAGAGCTTTGATAACACAGCCAAAACTAATTTTAGCCGATGAACCGACGGGAAATCTCGACAGTAAAAATAGTCAAGACGTTATTGATATGCTTATCAGTGCGTCAAGACATTTTAAACAAACAATTTTGATGATAACGCACAATAATAATTTAACATCTTCGGTTGACAGGGTGTTTCGTGTGAGCGACGGTATTCTTACAGACTTAGGGGGGACGGCAAATGAAGCATTATCTTAAACTTGTCCCTATATCAACCAAAATCCACCGCAAGCAAAGTAGAATGACCCGTATTTGTATTACTCTTGCGGTTATTTTGGTTGCTGTCATGTTTGGTCTTGCCGATATGTATTTACAGGGTGTTACGCAACACGAAATAGAGAAAAGCGGAAACTGGCATTATGCGTTTCATGCTATTGATTCGCAGACAGCTTCCTTTATTTCAGCTCGTCCAGAGGTAAAAATTTCCGGGTGGCATAATACAGTTTCTTCCGAAGCAGGATATTTTATTAAAGAACAGCCTATTACTATCAGCGCGCAAGATAAAGGGGTTTTTGACGATATATTTCTGAACGGGATTGCAGAGGGAAAATATCCAGACGCGCCAAACGAGATTGCAATATCTTCTTCACTTAAAGATACTGCCTCTGTTTTGTTGAATGATACAGTTGAATTGTATAATCCGAACGGAAGTATGGCAGATTATCAGATAGTTGGCTTTTTAGACGATACAAAAACTTCACACTTGATTGCTGAGAATTTGCCGATTGTAGTAATGACACCAGAGGGCTTAGGAACGCTTGCTGTTTCTAACGCGAATGAAAGTTATGTCGCCCAGTTTTCACATTTATGTAATATACCGGACGCAATCAATGATATAAAAGCAGCCAATCATCTGACTGATGAACAGATAACCGGAAATACACCTCTTTTGAGCATACAAGGGCAAATAGAGGGGAAATCAGGTGTAAATCAGATTTATCAAGTAGCCTTTATTCTTTCCCTTATTGTCATGCTGACTTGCATTTTGATGATTTCAAGCAGTCTAAACAGCAATGTAGCAGAGAGAACAGAATTTTTTGGTATGCTCCGGTGTCTGGGGGCAACCAAAAGACAAATAATGCGATTTGTACGTTTAGAGGGGCTGTATTGGTGTAAAACGGCTATTCCCATTGGAATTATATTCTCCATTGTGATTGTTTGGATTTTGTCTGCCGCCATGCGGGTAATAAGTCCAGAATGGTTTTCTTCAATGCCGATTTGGGGTATTAGTTGGATAAGTATAGTTGCAAGTATTTTGTTAGGATTGCTGACCGTTTTACTGGCTGCTCGTTCTCCGGCAAGAAGAGCCGCAAAAGTTTCTCCGCTTACCGCTGTATCAGGAAATGCTGGACAAATAGCTACATTTCACAAAGCAGCTAACACAAAGACATTTAAAATTGAAACCGCATTGGGTATTCATCACGCAAAAGCAAAGAAAAGAAATTACATTTTAATGACAGGGGCATTTGCTATCTGTATTACATTGTTTCTCACGTTCAGTACACTTGTTGATTTTATGCAAAATGCTTTTGTGCCCCCGGTTTATACGCCGGAATTATCCATAGCAAGTGAAACTAATACTTGTTCGATTGAGAGCGAAATGTTAGCACAGATTAAGAAAAATGATGATGTCAAGCGGGCATACGGGCGTATGTTTGCTTATGATGTTCCATCAGAAAATAGTGGAAAAAGCTACAATGCAAATCTTATTTCCTATGAGGAAAATCAATTTCAATGGGCGGCGGACTCTTTGGTAGCAGGTTCCATAGAAACAGTTATGCAGCAAGAAAATCAAGTGCTATTCGTACAGACGGGAAATGTTAATGTACAAGTTGGCGACAAGATAACTTTATCTATCAATAATACGAAAAAAACTGTTACGGTTGCAGGAATTTTGTCTGATAGCCCCTTAGCCCGTGTAAAGGGTACGGAAACCTTTTTCTGTTCGGAAGCAACCTTTAGCGCACTGACCGGAGAAACTGGCTATACTATTATCGACATTCAATTTGAGAACAACGCTTCCAGTGAAGATGTAAACGCAATTAAAAACATATTTACTAATGGTGGCGTAATATTTTCAGACAGCCTTTCTCAAGTGCAGCAGCAAAGAAATCTGTATTATACTTTTGCAGTTCTTGTTTACGGCTTCCTATCTATTATCGTTGCTATTACCATTTTCCATATTATGAATACAATCAATCTGGGAGTTGCCGCAAAAATGAAAGAATACGGAAGTATGCGAGCGATTGGAATGAGCAATCGCCAACTTATAAAAATGATAATCGCAGAAGCAGGAACCTACGCAATAAGCGGAGTGATTTGGGGTTGTATCATTGGACTTCCTATGCACTGGGTTATCTATGTAAGTCTTATAACAAATATTTGGGGAACAGCATGGAGTGTTCCGTTTATTCCCCTTATACTCATAATCGCTATTGTACTGTTGACTTCTCTTTTGGCAGTTAAAGGACCTGCAAAACGGTTACAGCGAATGTCTATCGTCGAAAATATTAGTGCACAATAATCTTTTGAGAGGGGGAATTTCAAAAGTGCCCCCTCTTTTTCTATCTTACAAATCCGTAAGCTAAAATTCATCTTAAAGTAAGTTGATATTGATAAAATAAATCAAAACATAATATTTGTTTGTTATCTGCCGGACGACGGCAAAAGAAAAAAAGCCGTCGTAACGCAGACAGATTTTCACGTGCTTTTGAAGCGGTGGCTTTGATTTTTAGAGCCGCCGCTTCTTTTTGTCTATTACTGAACCAACAATGACGCAGAATATAAATAGCGGCATTTAGGAGGATTGCCGCTATGGGGATTTCTTTGCTGCTATATAACGTACATAGGCTACATTCATTAAAAAAAGTATAGCTCCTCCACTGTGGAAGTCCAACTTTGAATATGAACTGACAAGTCATATTTATTCTACTGTTATTTCTCATGCACTCATTTTTATTTTAAAATGGGTGTATTTTTTTATTCAAAAATGCAACTGTGCCCCCTGTCCTGTCGGGACTAAGAGCGAAAAGGGGGAAAGAAGCAGAAATTCCTATCAACTCGCTCCCTTTCAAGGCTGGAAAGGGGGTGAGCAATAATGAAGCCATCTGAATTTCAGACAACCATAGAGAACCAGTTTGATTATATCTGTAAAGTCGCTATGGAGGATGAACGCAAAGACTATCTCAAAGCGTTGTCCAGACAGTGTAAACGGGAAACCCTGTTCTGTGATATGGACGATTACACCGTCAATCTGTTTTCTTCCGAAGACACCTATCCATCCCACTTCCATACTTTTGAAATGGATGGATTTACTGTCCGCATTGAAAACAGCCTGTTAGCCGAAGCATTAGAAAGTCTGGACGGAAAGAAACGTGACGTTATCCTGCGATATTATTTTCTTGGATTTGACGATACGGAAATCTCAAAAATTCTGGAAGTCAACCGTTCTACCATCCAGAGAAGAAGACACGCCGGACTGGAATTTATCAAAAAATTTATGGAGGACGAAGCATGACAGCAAAGCACCCTATGATTCCGTTTCCTGTGATTGTAAGAGCTACGGACGGCGATATTGAAGCAGTCAACCAGATTGTACGCCATTACAGCGGTTTTATTGCCAGCCGTTCCATGCGTCCCATGAAAGACGAATATGGAAATACCCACATGGTTGTAGATGAAACCCTACGCCGCCGGATGGAAACACGTCTGATTGCAAAGATTTTATCTTTTGAAATCAGGGAACCAAACTAGAAATAACGCTCGCCTGTGGAAGCGTGGACAAACCCATGCTTCCCAGACAGAGCTTGCCAGTCTATTAAAGTGCATTATCACCAGTGCATTTTAACAGGCTGATAAAGCCGGATTGTTCCTTGAAAAAGAAAGCGTCTAATCAACGCAGCATAAAGCAGCCGAATACGTTTCGATAGAAAGAGAGCCGTTGGGCTGGCACGCCGTAACCCACCAAAGGAGGGATGATACCGGATAGCGATTCCTGCCAGCGTTCCATAAGTAGCTTACCGCAGAGCTGCCGCCATGACCTTTCTATTGTGATAATGATACTTCCGTACAGCCTTAGTCCGTGTGATGATGTAGCACCGCTGGCAAAGGGTACGGCTGGATGAGAACCATGCAGGGGTGAGATTCCCATGAGCTTTAGCGAAAGCTGTTCGGCTTGCTTAGATACCATTTTGAATTAGAATTTTTCATTCAAAATCAAATAACTATTTGCAGGAAATACAATCTTAATATTACTTTTGCCACAAAATCTGATATAATATAGACAGATATTGAGGGTTCCATATCTGGTCTATGGAAAGGAGGAACATGATTACAGTAACAAAAAAAGACTTAATAGAACTGGGTTATGGAACTTCATTCGCAGCAGACATCATAAGAGAAGCAAAAAAACTTATGATTTCAAAAGGGCATACCTACTATCAGTCACGCAAACTGGACAGGGTTCCCAGAGAAGCTGTGGAAGAATTGCTAGGGATTACTTTTACTGATAAATCGAACTGATTGTACTTCTTGCACATTTATGTAAGGAGTGAAATCATGGCAAAAGACCCTATTAAGAAAGCAGAAAACGGAACTTATTATTTTAGAGCAAACTTAGGTTTTCATCCGATTACCGGAAAACAGATTCAGAAATACAAAAGTGGATTCAAGACAAAAAAAGAAGCCAGAGAAGCATATTCAAAACTTATGCTGACATCCACAGAGGAATTAACAGAAAAGAAACAGCAGCTATCTTTTCAACAGTTTATTGAGGAAACTTATCTTCCTTGGTATAAAACACAAGTAAAGGAAAGCACCTATCTGAACCGCCGTTCTACCATTCAGAAACATTTTTCATACTTTTACAAAATGACGGTGGATGAGATAGAACCCATTAACGTCCAGAACTGGCAGCTTGAACTCGCAAAAGAATTTAGTCCAAACTATATCCGTATTGTACAGGGTATGCTCTCTATTGCCTTTGACAGAGCAGTTGTTCTCGGTCTTGCAAAGAAAAATCCATCACGAATGATAGGAAACATCAAGAGCAAGAAAACAAAAGTGGATTTCTGGACACTGGATGAATTTCAAAAGGTAATTTCCCTGCTCTACAAGGGAGATTATTACGAACATTACCTTTTCATTTCATACTGGCTCCTGTTTATGACCGGAATGAGAATCGGAGAAGCCGCAGCCCTGCAATGGTCGGACATCAACTTTGAAACCGGACTTTTAAGTATAACAAAAACGCTGTACTATAAAACAATGGACGAATACAAATTTGTGGAGCCAAAGACACAAGCTAGTATTCGCACTATCTATATTGACACAGATACCATCAAAGAATTGAAAGCATGGCAGGAAGTACAGCAAAAGGTTTTAAAGGGCTGCGACCTTGTACTAAGCTACAATGGGATTCCCACCAGTAAGCACACCCTCCCACGGGCATTAGAAAAACTTGCTGGATTGGCAGGCGTACACCGTATCAAGATTCATGCACTCAGACATTCCCATGCTTCCCTGCTCATCAGTATGGGTGAAAATCCTTTATTGATTAAAGAACGTCTGGGGCATGAAAAGATACAGACTACGTTAGGAACCTATGGACATTTATATCCCAACACCAACGTGGAAGTTGCCAAAAAATTAACTGGTGTTCTCACTTATACTCCGGCAACAACCAGTGTTGCCGATTACACCAGCAATCAGCATACAGCAATCTATCACAGAGCCATTGAATAAAAAAATGCAATGAAAATGCAATCCTATAAAGGAAAAGCTGTAAAACCCTTGTAAACAAAGGCTTTACAGCTTAGCTCCAACTATTCAAACTCAATCGTACCCGGTGGCTTACTCGTCAGATCATAGAATACGCGGTTTACACCTTTTACTTCATTTATAATACGGTTCATTACCCTGTTCAGCACCTCATACGGAACCTCTGATGCTTCTGCAGTCATGAAGTCGATGGTCTTTACGGCACGAAGTGCTACTGCATAATCGTAGGTTCTGAAATCACCCATAACGCCTACGCTTCGCATATTGGTAAGGGCTGCGAAGTACTGGTTGGGCATCCAGGATGGTTCTTTGCCAGTCTCGGCCTTGTAGGCTTCGGCGGCTTTGTCGATTTCTTCGCGGTAGATAAAATCTGCGTCCTGTACGATTCGTACTTTCTCGGCGGTAACTTCGCCGATGATACGGATTCCAAGTCCCGGGCCTGGGAATGGCTGACGGAATACCAGCTTCTCCGGGATTCCAAGCTCTAATCCTGCCTTGCGGACCTCATCCTTGAAAAGATCGCGAAGGGGCTCGATGATTTCTTTGAAATCTACGAAATCCGGAAGTCCTCCTACGTTGTGGTGAGACTTGATCACTGCGGATTCTCCGCCAAGACCGCTCTCTACAACGTCCGGATAAATGGTTCCCTGTGCAAGGAAATCAACGGCTCCGATTTTCTTCGCTTCTTCCTCGAAAATACGGATAAATTCCTCACCGATGATCTTACGCTTTGCTTCCGGCTCAGTAACTCCGGCAAGCTTATCGTAGTATCTCTGCTGTGCATTAACGCGGATAAAATTCAGGTCGAACTGTCCATTTGGTCCAAATACGCCCTCTACCTCATCACCCTCGTCTTTACGAAGAAGACCGTGATCTACGAATACGCAGGTCAGCTGCTTTCCGATTGCTCTGGAAAGAAGTCCTGCTGCCACAGAGGAATCCACGCCGCCTGACAGTGCAAGAAGAACCTTGCCGTCTCCTACTTTCTCGCGGATCTCTTTGATGGTATGCTCCACAAAAGCATCCATTTTCCAGTCTCCGGCACATTCACATACGCCCAGTACGAAGTTGGAAAGCATGGTCTTTCCCTCTACTGTGTGAAGAACCTCCGGATGGAACTGAATGGCATACAGCTTCTGCGCCTCATTTTCAGCTACGGCTACTGGACAATCCGCTGTATGTGCAGCAATCTCAAATCCCGGTGCCTGTTTGGAAATATAGTCTGTATGGCTCATCCATACAATTGTTTTCTCTGATACGCCTTTGAAAATTCTGGATTCTTTTTTATCAACCAGAAGCTCTGTCTTGCCATACTCGCTGACATCTGCTTTCTCAACCTTGCCGCCAAGCACATGCATCATAAGCTGTGCGCCGTAGCAAAGTCCAAGTACCGGAATGCCAAGCTCAAACAGTTCTCTCTGGTAAGTAGGTGAATCAGCCTTGTAGCAGCTGTTCGGTCCGCCGGTGAGAATGATTCCCTTTGGATTCATTGCTTTGATCTTCGCAAGATCGGTCTTGTAGGAATAGATCTCGCAATATACATTGCACTCCCTGACACGTCTTGCAACCAGCTGATTGTACTGACCGCCAAAATCAATGACAATAACTAATTCTTTCTTCAAGGTCTTCCTCCTGTTTTCCTTATAAAGTCTCTTTGGAATCGTTACTGCTCACTATGCAAACAGTAACCTTGAATCTTCTTTCCATTATAAATGAGTACGGCAACTTTTACAACGGCTAATTTATTTTGCCATACAAATTTTTCGCCCTTTCTTTCCTGATCATAATTCTCCACTAATTTCATTGCTAAAAGGAGCCATTATGTTGTTATGTAGTTGAAACCATTGTTAGTTTATTCTAATATTTCAATGGGATTGCCAGCAGTGAGCTGATGAACCAGATTTCCTACGTTTTTCAGGACAGCAGGCTTCTGAAAATGTCCATTCTGGACAATGTCCGGATTGGAAAACCAGACGCCACAGACCAGGAAGTCCTGCAGGCTTTGAAGGATGCGCCTATTATTCTTATGTATGAAGCCACTGCTTCCCTGGATGTTGACAACGAATCTTTGATCCAGGAAGCCCCTTCCAAACTAATCCAAAATAAGACCGTTATGATCATTGCACATCGAATGAGAACGGTTGATGGCGTAGATAAAATCGTAGTTTTAAAGGACGGCGTGGTTGCGGAAAGCGGTACGCCAGAGGAACTGAAAGCTCAGAATGGTATCTATAAACATATGATCAATCTGCAGCTTCAGGCAGAAAACTGGAAGTATAAAGGGGCTCAATGAGCCCCTTTCTTTTCATCCCAATATACACAGTCGTTTCTTCCAACTACGCTGGAATCAAACGGAGTGCCGTCATTTTTCTTATAATGCTTCGTCGCCTTGAATACACATTTCGCACCAACGAAAACAATAGGAACGTTGAAATATACGATCAAAATATTTCCCAGATCAGAGAACGCCCACAGGTTTCCAAGCTCCAGTCCGGCAAGGTTGCAGAGGATTCCAAATGCCGCAACAAACAGAGCAATACAGCGGACAATATTAATGCAAACTGCATCTTTGCGGATTCGGTTGGCTGCAATTTCGGAGAAGCTGATCATACCCAAAAGACAGGTAAATGCAAACAATCCGAAGCACAATGTTACCAAAAATGTCATGATCGCATTCATGGATGTTCCCGGTGTCAGCACTGCAATGGACTCTGTAAATTTCGGAAGTTTATCAAGTGCCGCCCATGCCTCAGCGCCTTCTCCAGTCCAGCAATGAGCCATAACAACCACAAATCCGGTAAGGGTACAGATCACTATAGTATCCAGGAAAACGCCCAGAGAAGCCAGAATTCCCTGTTCACATGGGTGCTTCGCATCCGCTGCTGCAGCAGACATGGTGATGGTTCCCTGTCCTGCCTCGTTCGACATCAGGCCACGCTTTACGCCCTGTGCCAGAACCGTTCCCATTGCACCGCCAAAGAATGCCTGTGGTTTAAACGCACCGCCGAATACTGAAGTAAAGAAATATGGGATCTGTCCAATGTTCAAAATAATCAAAACAAATACCACGAGGATATACAAAACTGCCATTACCGGAACCATCATATCCGTCCATTTGGAGACTTTTTTGATTCCGCCAAATGCGATTACCGCTGTGAGAATGATGATTGCCGCACCAGCTATATAGTAGAATAAAGAGTCCACGGCAATGGTTTTTCCTGTGAGAATTTCCGCCATTCTGCCCACGGAAGAAACTACATTAAAGCCCTGTGCCGGCAGGCAGCAAAGCGCATAAAGGATATAAAGGATGGACAAAAATACGCCGATGCCAACGCTGTTTCCAAGGAGCTTTCTGCCGTAGAACGGAAGGCCGCCTACAAATTCATCGTCCTTTTTCTCTTTAAAAATCTGCGCCAGAACTGCTTCCATATAAGCCACCGCCATTCCGAAAAATGCGGAGATCCACATCCAGAAAAGAGCTCCCGGGCCGCCTACTGCAATGGCGCCTGTAACACCGATAATGTTTCCCGGGCCTACTCGCATAGCTGCACTTAGCAGAAACGCTGCCAGCGGCGTAATTCCCGTTTGAACGGAACGCTTTTCTGTGAGAAGACGGATTCCCTTTTTGAAATGTGTCACCTGGATAAATCCAAGCTTAATGGTGAAAAAGATGCCGGATCCCAGAAGTACAATAATTGCCAGGGATATATTTCCCAGAATGGGAATATTCCGATACCATTCAAAGTTGGTGGGAAAGTCCCACAGCAGATCCGACAGCGGACCTATGAAACCAAATACTCCATTGATTGCCTCAAAAACAGCCTGCATACTCATACCTCCCCTTGTTATAACTGCAATTTCTCCCATGAAGATTTCCGGCTAATATTATGTTGTCAGGTCATACATTTTAATTTTCTGACATCAGTTATAAATCTTCTGGCGATTTGCATTATTACTTTCTATTATACAGAAATTATCGCCATAGTCTATTGTATTTTATGGGAAATATATTGCAAAAAGTGATATTTTGTATCTCGGGCTGTTATTTTGAGAGCTTCCAGTTTATAAGTTCTTTAGATTTTAATCATACTTTTTTCAATTCCTTCTCACAGATTCATCACAAATTCCGGGTATATTAATAAACAAATAAAGCGAAAGCTTTTTTACATAGATTAACAATTAACTTTTTCTTTTTCATACTTGCCGGACCAATTGGTCCGGCCCTCCTTCTTTTTAGGGAAAAATACCAGACTTATTCTTTCTTTAATGATATTTCGGCATTGTAAAAAAGAATGGACTCTCGTCTTTCAGACTGACAATTGCTTCTCCTAATTTAAGCGACAAAATATCCCAATCCTCAACGGTATGCCCTTCTCGTTGAATATTGATATTTTCCTGCCTGGCACTATATGAGGTATTACTATAATTGGTACCCAGGCGATTCATAAGAAAACAACGTGTATCATAGTCTGAGTTGCGGAAGGAAATAATGCTTTGAAAAGATGCAAGAACCTTCTTAGCCCCAATTTCTCCATATGCATCAGCAAGACCAGAAATATTCTGTAATCCACACAATATTTTTACCCCCTGGGAACGTCCGAAGTTAAGACCATTACTCAAGTGTTTCAGCTTAGGAAGCAACAGCATTTCATCCCAGATGAAATAAACATTATTTCTAGTTGTTTTGCGCCCTCCCAGACCATTAGATAATCCGCTATCCATTAAAAGCCCATACATAGGTTCCAACGTAGCCCCACGCCGCAGGTCGTACTCCACAAAAACAACTTTCTTTCCTGGGGCATCAACTACTTCTCGCATAGAAAATTCTCTCTTGGCATCACATTTGGCAAACGGACCTACGAACAACTCTCGAAGCACCGTTCCGATATAACTGCTTACACCTTGCGCTTGATTATTTTGCCCTGCTATATAGCTTGTACAATTTCGATAATCCTTCATGTAATCCAGTTCAAAAACCGCTTTTAATTCATTATTGGTACATCCTGCTACAAAATCAATAAATTCCCTGTTATTCAGCTTTAGCTGATTCGTTCTCCAGTACGTGCGTATAAAATAAATCAACAAACCCGCAATAATCTGTTCTGCCATAGAGGGAAAAATTGGCTGTGTTACACTCTGCATATTTATATAAAGCTGCTTCGCTTTTTCCAATGCATCACCATCGACATCTTCTGTATATACCAATTTACCATCAATTCCTCTTGGCATAATCTCCGCAAAAATATTGTGATACCAGGTAATGTTACGATATTCACTTCCGGCACCAATTACAATACAATTTTCCTTCGGAATGCGGCTTCCGAATTCTCTATAATAATCTCCTTTCGTGTCAAAAATAATAATCTTATCATTACTTTCCTGTGTTGTCAGAAGCATTTCTGTGATCATATTTAACAGGTTAGTTTTACCGCCTCCTGGCTCGGCAATAGTTATCAAACCACAGGAAAGTGTCTGTTTATTGATTCCAATATGCTTTCCTGTTTTTGGATCCTGAAATACAACAAATGGACAATGCTCTTTTTCAGCAGTCCACACCGGAACCGGATTTTCGTGGATACTTTGCCCAAACAATACCCTTGTATATGCACCCGTATTTTTATTCTGATTTATAGTATTATCTGGAATACCTTTACCCCATTTATATAACATTCCCTTTTCCTCCCTTATCCGAAACGTTTCCCGGTGGCAATGTACTCTTGTACACTGTTTGCCCAAACACGGGAGATAGTTTGCATATCCTTAAGCGAGTTCACCGGAGTATCCCAGCAAACCCAATATGTGCCGTGTCCATCTGTAAATCGATGAGTCTTATGCAAATCACTATCCCTTCCGCAAAGACTTGGCATACGAAGAATATATGCTCTCCATGATCCACTGACTTTTTTATAATTAAAACGATATTCACAGTCCTTTTGTCCATGTGGATTATTTGCATAATAAACCATAGGGCCAGTCTCGTCCTGTAAGCGAAACTGGTTTGAAGAGATAGATGTAACTGCATTTTCACTGTGACGATCTACTGAATTACTTCTGCTTTGATACACTTGATAAGTAACTTTACAAACAGCAACGATACCTATGACAATAAGTACCAACCAAAACATATCATACATTTCATCCATGTTAAGTTCTCCGTTATTAGTAAAGACATTTCAAACTTCTGAGAAAGACTTTTACATCGGTAAAATCCAAGAAACGAAGTGTACCAACAGAGAGCCAGTCCTGAAAAAGCTGAGAAGTGTTGCTCTTGGAGCAAGTGAGTCCCTTGTCGATAAATAAAGCATACGTGTCTCCCTCTTTTTCAAATCCGATACGACCAGCATTTTTGTTAAAACAAGAAGGAAAGACGCAATGACCATATACATGACACATGTGATCGTTTAGAGATTCTTTCAGCAATTCATATTGCTGATCAGTTCCATAGACGAATTCTCTCATTTGTTCTGTCTCCTTTATATAGTGAATATTTATTATGCTGCCTGTGATCGCCGTCATCAGGACGTTCTTCAATCTGCCCTCTATCGAAGAAACCTCCTGGAAGCTCTTCTCCATTGGCATGAAAGCCTCCTCCCGGAAGCACATCCGTCTGCTCCCCTCCGAAGAAACCTCCTCCTGGAAGCTTTTCTTCATTGGCATGAAAACCTCCTCCCGGAAGCACATCTGTCTGCTCCCCTCCAAAGAAACCTCCTCCTGGAAGCTTTTCTTCATTGGCATGAAAACCTCCTCCCGGAA
>OGYQ01000608.1_pt1 | contig 33361 bp, 26 predicted proteins | sample 1576641 | NCBI WGS metagenome assembly OGYQ01 (sample SAMEA3541476, study PRJEB24748) | human gut metagenome | biome: human gut; feature: human-associated habitat; material: faeces | place: China | collected 2012 | reverse complement strand
CGTGCAGCGGTATTTTCCCAAGCACTATACCCCGCAGCAGATGCAGCAGGTCATTCTCCATCTGCTCCACACCTGGCAGCACAAACGCGGCTATAACAAAGAAAACGAAGGGCGATAGAAGTCTGTTGTTGACGTAGATACGAGATTATGTAGTGCCATCACAAAGCAGTTGTTACTTTCCGTAACAGCTGCTTTTTTGTTTATCAAGGAACCAAGGGGGAAGTGTGCCCATATGGGGAAATGTTCTGCGGAAACTTTCTCCCCACACCCCCCTCGACTAGCTGAAAAACAACTGGCTGAAAAGGAGAGGATGACTATGAGAAGGAGAGTAACAGAAGAACAAATACGGCTTGCAAAAGCGGTGGATCTGATTACTTACATGAAGCAGTACGAACCACAAGAATTGATCCGCACTGGTCCGCATGACTACAAAACCGCTACACACAGCAGCCTTTGTATCAGCGACAACGGGTTATGGCATTGGTTCTCACATGATATTGGCGGGCGTGGGGCATTGAACTATCTCATTCAGGTAAAAGGGATGGATTTTGTCAGCGCTGTGCGGCACCTGTGCGAACTGGAACATCTTGCACCTGTTCCTTTTCAGCAGGTCAAGAGCAGCCCGGCTCCGCAGCACGAACGCAGGCCGTTTGAGCTGCCGATTCCCGACAAGAATGCAGAAACGGTTATGCAGTATCTCAAGCGCAGAGGAATAGACGGCAAAATCCTAAAATATTGCATTGACCAGGAAATTCTCTACCAAACCACGCGCGGGGGCTACAAAAACTGTGTTTTTGTCGGTAAAGATGGCGAAGGGAAACCCCGTGCGGCTTGTATACGAGGATGTCAGGGAACTTTCCGCGGTGAGTGCGCCGGCAGCGAAAAGCAGTATGGATTTTGCATTTCGGCAGGCAACAGCCATACGAACATTCTCGAGGTGTACGAAGCCCCCATTGATGCCCTTTCCGGCGCAACAATGCAATTACTCAGCGGTCACGACTGGCGGAGTACTCACCATCTTTCTCTCGGGGGGCTCAACTATGTTGCATTGGACCAGTACCTCAAGAATCACCCTGAAGTTAATACACTTCGGCTTCGGTTGGATAACGATGAGCGCGGGCGAGATTTTACTACTCGGTTACAGGAACGGTATCAGGCTCAAGGATACATGGTGAAGTCGATCCCACCCCGTCGAGGCAAAGACTATAACGACTATCTGCTAATCTACCGTGCCCATTTGCAATCCATCGGCAGAAGCCGATAAAAACAAGGAGGAACCCCATGCAAACAATCGCAATCGCAAATCAAAAGGGCGGTGTCGGCAAGACCACCACCGCAGTCAATCTCGGTGTCGCACTGGCCAGACAAGGACATCGGGTCCTGCTGGTTGATGCTGATCCGCAGGGAGATCTGACGGCCTATCTCGGCTGTCAGAACGCCGATCACCTGGATACGACCATCGGAACTATGATGGAAGAAGCCATTGCCGATCAGCCAATTTCTTACTCTACCGGCATCTTACATCAGGAGGAAGGCGTAGATTACATACCATCAGACATCGAGCTGGCGGGCATGGATGTCCGTCTTACTAACGTAGTGGGCCGTGAGGCGGTTCTGCGCAATGTGTTGGAACCGTTGAAAAAACGCTATGACTACTGCCTGATCGACTGTATGCCCAGCCTGGGAATGTTGACCATCGGTGCGCTGGCCGCCTCGGACAGTGTGCTGATCCCGGTACAGGCACAGCATTTCCCCCTCAAGGGCCTTATAGCCCTGGTCAAAAATATCCAGATGGTGCGGCGGCGAATCAATCCCAAGCTGTCCATCAACGGCATTGTAATGACCATGGTGGACAACCGAACCAACTTGTCCAAAGATGTTTGCGCTGCGCTGCGCCGGACCTACGGGCAAAAGTTGTGCATCTACAAGAGCGAGATTCCCGTTTGTACCCGAGCAGCCGAAAGCACTGCCAGCGGGCACAGCGCCCTTCAGTATGACCCCAACGGTAAGGCAAGTCAGGCATATTTGGCATTGGCAAAGGAGGTGGTGGACCATGAGCGAGCGCCGCAGGTACGAGATCAATCCTTCATTCGCTGACCTGTTCACCACCCAGGAGGATCGGGATGAAGCCAAACTGGAAAAGGTGCAGATGCTGCCTCTTGGTGAGTTAAACTCTTTCCCCGATCATCCCTTTGAAGTTCGGGATGATGAAGAAATGGAAAAGCTGGTTGATAGTATCCGAATCCACGGGGTTCTGATGCCCGCGATTGCCAGAACTCGCCCTGATGGAAGCTATGAACTGGTTGCTGGGCACCGCCGTAAGAGGGCCTGTGAATTGGCTGGTTTACAGGAAATGCCGGTATTGGTCCGAGAAATGGACGATGATACCGCCACTATCCTGATGGTGGATTCCAATGTCCAGCGGGAACATATTCTGCCTTCCGAAAAGGCGAAAGCGTATAAAATGAAGCTAGACGCCTTGAAAAGAAAGGCTGGTAGACCGTCAAAAGAATATTCGGACCAAGTTGGGCCGAATTTATCACCAGTCCGTTCCAATCAGTTAGTAGCGGAGCAAGCAGGTGAAAGTAAAACACAAGTCCAGCGCTATATCCGCCTGAACAACCTCATCCCGGAATTGATGGAACTGGTGGACGAAAACAAGTTGAAGTTCAATCCGGCTGTTGAAATCAGTTACTTGACGCCCGATGAGCAGGCGGATTTTTTCCAATACATTGACGGGCAGGCTTGTTCGCCTTCTTTGTCACAAGCACAAAAACTGAAAGCGGCCAGCAGGGAAGGAACCCTTACAACAGACCGGTTAGAAAGCATTATGACCGCCCAACCACCCAGTGTAAAACCACGTGAAGCACAGATCTCTATTTCGCTGGATCGGGTCAGCAAGTATTTTCCCAAAGGCTTCACTTCGGAGCAAATCGTTAATCAGATTTTGAGGATTCTCGAAGCCCAATACCGCAAAAAGAACCGGGATATAGAGCGATGAGGGGTTGCTATGAGAGTGCTTGTGTTGGAACCGGGCTATTGCCCTTACATTGCTTTCTTTGACAGTTCAGAAGAGGCAGTCAGAAAAATTATCCAGGGAGAACGGAATGTGTCACTGCCGTTTGGAAACGATGTGATCGCATTGGTCACCAGCAATGAGCAGGACACGCTCCCGTTTAACCGCACCATTGATGAAACCAGCTATATCAACGGAAGAGCGTTGATCTGTGGATGGGATGGCGAAAGATTGCGGGAACTTTCCCGGAAACAGGCGGACCGCTACTATCGCCGTTATCTCTATCCCGAAAAGCTGGTGGACGAAGATACCGGCCTGCGGATGATTCCGCAGCAGCCAAGGGTCAAACCACGAGATGAACGCTATGGGCGCAAGCCTACTTTTTTGGAGAGGTGAGATTGATGGAAGAAAAAGAATATGCGGGAAGTTATCAAATTGAGCAGTCATTTCGATTGGGTAAAAAACACTTTGTTCTTGGGGTCGATGAGAAAGCCCAGGAGAAGTACCTTCTGGCGGAGCGACGGATGAATGCCTTTGGGTACGAATATGTAGAAGCGGTTGGGTCCAACGATTATCTTGAAATTTTAGAGGAATATACTCTTAGATTACATGAGGAACTTGACCGCCTCCGGCAGGAGCGCGCAGTAAGAAGCTCCGATGGCATTCCTTTTGGGTTGGAAGCGTGCTGTTCGGAGAGTAGTAAGATGAACTATGAAAACCAGATCCTGATTCTCAACCCAGCATTCCTCGCACCTGAATATCGTACAAAGGAAGATCAGATGGTGTTAGCTATCAGCGGCTTCGGATGCACTCCGGGTCGAAGATCCCACAAAATCTACTGTCAGAGTTTGTGCGACGGTGAAAAGTTTTATATTCGCGGTTATGACGTGTTAGGAGTGCTGGACCGCCAGAATGTCCCGGAATGGGCAGCCAACAAGGCCCATAGCATTCGACAGAAAGAACGTAAAGCACGACAGAAGTGCAACTGCGAACGGTAATTTTGGAAAGGAGAAAAGTCATGGCTGAAAAACAAAAATACACGGTCCACACGACCCAGTTCGAGTTGAGCCCTGCCAGCAATGAGCAGGGCTTTTGTTTTACCCATTTTAATTCTCCCATTGATAGAGCTTGCATCGGGCATTTGCGTGGGGATTTCGGGGAAACAGGCACAACCTTTCATCATACATGGTGGCCGCACAACGCCCATCTCATTACGCCATCTTTCAATACGGAACTGAAAGATGTAATTACCGGACTGCGCCAGAACGGTCTGCTCAAAGATCGCAAGACCATGCTGGCCCGGTCAATGCGGTTCCGCACGGCCATCATTCCCACCGAAGGCAGCAACACTATGGCGTTCCGTATTGAAACGCCGGAGCATCTCTTTTATCTGCGGTGCATTCCTAATAAAGGGGAATACAATTTCTATTGTTACGGCTACAACAAGACCATGCTTATGGAGGTGCTTCGCCAGCAAAAGAAGCTCCCCCGCATTGCGTGGGCCGAACTGGATTCCAGCCATGAAGTGGTAGCCATCTGCTATGGCGAGAGTGGGTATCACAAGTGGGAGCCGGAAGGATACATTGCCATGACCTCCACAGAAATTGTGGATGATCTCAACCAGAAAGCTGGTGTTTCCAAGGCGCAGGCATCCGCAATGAAAGCCGGGTCTTTGTTCGGTTGGCACTGTCCGGCTGCCGATCCCCAAAACTATGATGAGCTGGGACGCCCCACCTATCATAAGAAAGAAGCTGTCCGCCAGCAGGAGGTGCGCTGATGCAATCCTTTATAGATCATTTCTATGTGTGTGAGGATCTGAGCAAACTGGGACCTTTGGACATTCAGCGTTTTGACACGCTGCAGGAGGCGGTAACTGCCTACCAGACGCTCTCCGGAGATAAGGTGAAAGCCCTGGGCGTGCAGAACACGCTGCCCAGGCCCGGAACGCTGGATTTTGTGCAGCACCTGAATGGAAAAGACATCCTGCTGAGCGATTGCCTGCGCCTTCCTGCCTGGCGTAACGCAGAAATACAGAAAATGTGGAGCGAGCTGCGGCAACTTCTTCCCAGTGTGCAGCGACGCACCATCCGCTTTATTACCCCGGAGTACAAGGACCTGTTTACCTTGCAGGATGGTGAATCTCTGAAAATGCGCTATATGGATGGTACCACCAAAACCACCCCCTGCTTTGCCTGTTCGGATGGATACCACTTTTACCTCGGCGCAAATCAGCTGTTTCATATCTGCCAGTTTGCGGAGATAAGCAGGGCAAACGGTACTATCTATATGCCGCAGACTTCCCATGAGGGGGAGCGTGCCGATACCTATGAGATTTATCAGTTGAGCCGGTACAGCGCAGCTGACTATCGCTTTGCTGACTATGGGTATGCCAAAGACAAGATGAAGGCCAGCGACTATCGCCATGCCTATTCCGGGATGCTGGCCAAGGACACCACACTGGATGACCTGTACCTTCTGCACAACCGGGATGATCGGCCCTTTGCGCACCAGATGACCTCTATGTCTATGAGTGACATTATCGTCACGGAAAAAGCGGGAAAAAGAACCGCTTACTATGTGGACAGCTTCGGATTTTCGGAGCTGCCCACCGGGTTTGAGCGGCAACTGTCAAAAGGGAGAACGCAAAAGCGCACTGAGCCCGAACGATAAGAAAGGAATGGAGAATGCCCACCTACAAGGATATAAGAACCCTTGCCCGGTCACTGGTCGGGCAAGTCACCGAAAGCGGCGAATCGTGGAAGGCTTTTCTGGATTCCGCCGCCTATACCTATAATTACGCCTTCCCGAACCAACTTCTGATTTTCAGCCAGAGGCCCAATGCCACCGCTGTGGCCAGTATCGACTACTGGAATAGCAAGGCGCTGCGCTGGGTCAACCGAGGCAGTCACGGCATTGCCCTGTTGGACAGTCATTCAAACCGGGGAAAACTCCGCTATGTGTTTGACATAGCAGATACCCACGGACAAGAGTATGTGCCGCAGGCAATGCCTTGGATGGTGGACAATACCAATCGGCAGAGAGTGTGGGAAGCACTCAAACAAACCGCCGATGCAGATACCGTCCAGAGTGCGATTGCCCTGCGTGCTGCCACCCAAGCTGTCGAGCATCGCACACAGATCTCACGGCTGTTGGAGAACACCATATCCGGCAGCACGCTGGAATGGCGGCACAGAGAGGAACAGCAAAAAATGCTGGAAAGGCTGGCGGCACAAAGTGCGGCATACATGATGGCCAAGCGATGCGGCATCGACACGACAATGCTGGAAACGGATGCTTTTGCCACAGTTTCCGAATTCGATACCGACGCTATTGCGGTAGCGCTGGGGTCGCTGACTTCACAGGTGAGCCGACCCATGCTGCAAAGCCTCGGCAGTCTTGTCCGCCAGATCGACAGCGTTGCATTGTCTGCCCCGGAAGCGCATAATCAAACCGAAGAAACAAAAAAGGAGGCATCCCGTGATGGAGTACACCCAAGTGAACGGGTATCTGATCCCGAATCTGACACTGAGCGAACAACCGGCACAGTCGATTGGCAAGTACGGCGAGATCCGCAGGGAGTTCCTGCGGGAGAACACGCCGGTGACCTTCGACCTGATGCTGATGGAGGGGACGCTGTACCCCCATCTGCTGGAAGTGGACAAGAGCGCAAGGGAGCAGATCAACCAGACCATGCAGCAGCTGATTCGGCAGACACCAATGCCCAACCGGAAAACCGACCCGCTGGGCTGGGCGCAGCAGATGAACCTGCTGAAAGCGCAGGCCGAGGAAATGGTGATGCCGATGCTGTACGCCCTGTAAACGAAGATACCCAAGAACTGGAAGCGGAGAGTGATGAAACACTCCCCGCTTTTTTTATGCCCGAAGAACAGGCCGAAGAAATGGGCCTGCCTGATGAAGAACACCAGTCCCGACAGGTTGAGCAGGCAGCAGTCACCGATAACGTGCAGCCGCTGGCCCCTCCGGTGGTTGATCGCACCGGCGAAAAAATCACAGACGAGGAGATCACCCGGGCACTTTGCGACGGCAGCGGCTTTGAAAATGGCAAGCTGAGGATACAGTATTATTTCTCCCAGCCGGTTTTGCCGACGATGGACGAAACTGTTCACTGGCTGAAAAAGGAATATGGAATCGGCGGCAGGTCGTGGGAACTTGCCGACGGTTCCCAGAGCTGGCTTGACTACAACAGCAAAGGCTTTGAAATCCAATGTACCACCAATGATGGCCGGGTGAACCGCCCACTGACATGGCGTGAAGTTTCCAGCCGATTGCAGTTGCTGGTCCAGAGCAACCGTTATTTGACAGCCGAGGAGTACTCCGAGTATGAAGCATGGCTATCGGCCCGACAAGCTGAGCAGGCACAAAAAGCTGCGGATTTGGAACAGGCCAAGGAGATCATTCGGGAATACTGTTCCGAGAATGATTTTGAACCGCCGGAGTTTGATGATCTTTCCTATATCAATCTGGTTTTCTCCACCGATGGTGAGGGTGACCACGAAATCAACATCTACGCTGACCTTGTGCATCACAAGCTGGTTTACGAGGTGGATGATAAGCATCTGCTTACAACGCAGTATGCCACCACAGCAGAACTGATTGCCCATGAACTGAGTGGCATGAGCTATGACAGCCTTCTTGACACTGCCGAGGAAGAATTCAGTAAACAGCAAGCTGAACTGGCTGCCCGGGTCACCCCCATCAAGCGCCCCTGTGCGCCGGGGGATGTGGTGTATCTGGAAAATGGCAAGCCCTATGTAGTGCAGGATATTGGCGAGACCGATATTCTGGTGCAGGACCAGGACTTTCCGCTGTTCAACCGTTCCATCGAACGGGAGAATTTTTCCAGGCTGCTTGGGCGGGATGATCGTAATGCTGACCTGCAGGTGCTGCCTCTGCCGGACGCAGTTCAGGAACAGCCTCAGCCAGAAGAAAGCACAGCGGCGGTGCAGCCGGAATCTCAGGAAGAAAGCGAAGATTCCCCTTTTGTAGAGCAGGTCATGGCAGATGCCAAAGCCCTCTCGGAACCCTATGAGTACCAGCCCATCAACTATGTTGCACCGTATCGGCCCACTGTCCCCGGCACCCCCAAGGAGAAGTTTGCCGCCAATATGGAAGCCATCCGCACCCTCAAAAAGGTAGAGCAGCGTGTGGCTCGGAGCATGGCACCGGCCAACGAGGATGAACAGAAGATCTTGGCTCAGTACAGCGGCTGGGGCGGACTTGCGGATGCTTTTGACCCCAACAAATCCAGCTGGTCCCAGGAGTATGGCGATTTGAAAGCTATTCTCACCGAAAGTGAGTATCAGGCGGCACGGAGCAGCACCCTTACGGCCTACTTCACGCCGCCCGAAGTCATCCATACCATGTACCGGGCGCTGGAGCGTATGGGGGTGCGTGGCGGCAACATTCTGGAGCCCAGCATGGGCACCGGTGCCTTTTTTGCCCACAAACCCAGCAGCTTTGACCTGCACAGCGCCAAGTTGTACGGCGTTGAACTGGATGAACTGACCGGGCGCATCGCCCGCCAGCTTTACCAGAAAGCACGAATCCAAATCACCGGCTTTGAAAAAGCGGACCTGCCGGACAGTTTTTTCGATTGCGCCGTGGGCAATGTGCCTTTTGGTGATTTCTCGGTGAGTGATCGGGCCTATGACAAACTCCATTTCAGAATCCATGATTACTTTTTGGCCAAGACCATCGACAAGGTGCGCACCGGCGGCATCATTGCCATGATCACCACCAGCGGCACGATGGACAAGAAAAGTGATACCGTGCGGAAGTACATCGCTGCCCGCTGCGACCTGATCGGAGCGGTTCGTCTGCCCAACACGACGTTCAAGCAGAACGCCGGAACCGAAGCTGTGGCGGACATTCTTTTCCTGCAAAAACGGGATAGATTGGTAGAGTGGGACGAGGCATGGCTGCACATCGGCCAGACCGAGGACGGCATCCCCATCAACCAATATTTCGTAGAGCATCCGGAAATGGTGTGCGGCACCATCAAGATGGTCAGCGGCCCCTATGGACCTGCCCCTACCTGTGAGCCCAGCAGCGAAGGTGCGCTGGAGGAACAGTTGGACCGGGCCATGTCCCATCTTTCTGCCACCCTGACCAAACCGGAAATTGCTATCGAAGCAGCGGAAGAACAGGACGCTGATGTGATTGAGGCAGACCCGGATGTTCGGAATTTCAGTTACACCCTGAAAGACGGCAAAATTTATTTCCGCACCAACTCTGTGATGAAGGAAATGCGGCTGGGGGCAACCGCCGACAATCGGGTGCGCCAGCTGATTACTCTTCGGGATACTGTGCGGGATCTGCTGCAGGCCCAGCTGGATGACCTGCCCGATGCTGAAATCCATCGCCTGCAGACACAGCTGAAAAAGCAATACGATACCTACACCCATGCACACGGCCTGATCAACAGTCGTGGTTCGGCGCTGGCCTTTCAGGATGACAGCAGCTATTACCTGTTGTGTTCACTGGAAGATGTGGACGAAAACGGCAGGCTGATAGGGCTTTCAGATATGTTCACAAAGAGAACAATCCGTAGCGCAAAACCGGCGGACCGTGCGGACACGGCCAGTGATGCGCTGGCCCTGTCCATTGGTGAAAAAGCCTGTGTGGATATGCCCTACATGATGCAGTTGACCGGCAAAACCGAGGAAGAAATCGTGACGGAACTGAACGGCGTGATCTTTGAGGACCCGCTGGAAAAGAGCCCCGATGGCGGCCCGGTGTATCGGACGGCAGACGAATACCTCTCCGGCAATGTTCGCCAAAAGCTGGAGATAGCTCGCCTTGCCGCAGCCAAGGATTCCCGCTTCCGGGTCCATGTGGATGCGTTGCAGCAGGTACAGCCTAAAGATCTGGATGCCAGTGAAATCACAGTCCGGCTGGGGGCAACATGGATCGAACCGGCCATCATCAAGCAGTGTGCCGATGAACTGGTGGATGCCCCGATGGTTTCCCGGCGTATGGTGGATGTGCATTACGCCCCCTACACTGGACTTTGGAACATTTCTGGTAAAAGCATTACCGGTGGCAACATCAAAGCCAGCGTTACCTACGGCACAAACCGGGCAAACTTCTACCACATTCTGGAAGAATCTTTGAACCTCCGTGCCATTCGTATCTTTGATACGGTCCGTGATCCGGACGGGTCTGAACGGCGGGTACTGAACCCGCAGGAAACCCAGGCGGCCCAGGGAAAACAACAGCAGATCGAGGACGCTTTCAAGGAGTGGATCTGGAAAGATCAAAACCGAAGGCAGTCATTGGTTAAGCTCTACAATGAGAAATTCAACAGTACCCGCCCTCGGGAGTATGACGGAAGCCACATTCAGTTTCACGGCATGAATCCTGAAATCACACTGCGTCCCCACCAGCGCAATGCCATTGCCCACATCCTGTATGGCCACAACACCTTGCTGGCTCATGTGGTAGGTGCAGGTAAAACGTATGAAATGGTGGCGGCAGCCATGGAAAAGAAGCGCCTCGGCCTTTGCAGCAAGACGCTGATCTGCGTGCCCAATCACCTTACAGAACAAATGGCATCCGAAGCGCTGCAACTGTATCCTAACGCCAATATCCTGGTGGCCAAGCGCACCGATTTTGAAAAGGCCAACCGGAAACGATTCTGTGGTCGCATTGCCACCGGCAATTACGACATTATTGTGATCGGCCACAGCCAGTTTGAGAGAATCCCGCTGTCCAATGAACGGCAGGCGCTCTATCTTCAAAAGCAGATCGACGAGGTGATAGAACAGACAGCAACGCTCAAGCGGGAACACGCCGAAAACTTCACCGTCAAACAGATGGAGAGGACCCGGAAACAGCTGGAAAAGCGGCTGGAAAAACTCAATAATACCGAACGAAAGGACGATGTTGTCACCTTCGAGGAACTGGGTGTGGATTCTCTCATGGTGGATGAAGCCCATATGTTCAAAAACCTTATGTGCGTTTCCAAAATGAGGAATGTGGCGGGCATCAGCCAGACCGAGAGCCAGCGGGCCAGCGACCTGCTGATGAAAACCATGTATCTGGATGAAATCACCGGTGGGCGGGGCGTGACGTTTGCCACCGGCACACCGTTGTCCAACAGCATGACAGAGCTGTACACCATGCAGCGGTATCTGCAGCGGCACACTTTGGAGGTCAACGGGCTGGCAAACTTTGATGCCTGGGCTTCGACCTTTGGCGAGACCGTGACAGCCATTGAACTGGCCCCCGAAGGCACCGGGTATCGGGTTAAGACCCGCTTTGCCAAGTTCTACAATTTACCGGAGCTTATGGCAATGTTCAAGGAGTGCGCCGACATTCAGACGGCGGATATGCTCAAACTTCCGGTGCCGGAGCTGGAGGGCGGAAAGCCCATCAATGTACAGTTGCAGCCCAGCAGCATCCAGCGAGTAATGGTGGCAGACCTGGGAAAACGAGCGGACATTGTGCGCAATGGTTCGGTAGACCCCAAAGAAGATAATATGTTAAAAATCACGAACGACGGCAGAAAGTTAGCCCTGGATCAGCGCTTAATTGACCCGGACCTGCCTGATGACCCCAACAGCAAAGTAAATGCCTGTGTGGACAGGGTCTTTGAAATTTGGGAAAGGACGAAAGCCAATCGCTCCACCCAACTGATTTTCTGCGATCTATCCACGCCTAAAGCGGGCGTTTTCAATGTGTACGATGATATTAGGGATAAGTTGGTGACACGCGGTATCCCCAAGGAAGAAATTCAGTTTATTCATGATGCCAACACCGAGGCCCGCAAGGCTGATCTTTTTGCCAAGGTGCGCAGCGGTACGGTGCGGGTCCTCATGGGCAGCACTGCCAAGATGGGCGCAGGCACCAATGTGCAGCGAAAACTGATCGCTCTGCATCATCTGGATGTGCCGTGGCGGCCTTCCGACATCGAACAGCGGGAAGGCCGCATGGTGCGGCAGGGCAACGAGAACAAGGAAGTGGCGATCTACCGCTATGTTACAGAGGCCACTTTCGATGCCTATTCCTGGCAGCTTATCGAGAACAAACAGCGGTTCATCAGCCAGGTGATGACTAGCAAAAGCCCGGCCCGGTCCTGTGATGATATGGACGAGGCGGCGCTATCCTATGCGGAGGTCAAGGCCCTGGCCGCTGGAAATCCGGCCATCAAGGAAAAGATGGATCTGGACATTCAGGTGACACGGCTGCGCACGCTGAAAGCACAGTACACCAGCCAGCACTACCGTCTGGAAGATGATGTAGCCATCAAGTTTCCTACCGAAATTCAGAAAACAAAAGGGGTGATTGCAAACTGTTCAGCTGATGCAAATACTGTTGAACAAAATACGCATCTGGACAGTGAGGGCAAGGATGCCTTCAGCATCTGTCTGATGGATACGACCTATGACAAACGTGAAGATGCCGGACGTGCCCTATTGGGCCTGATAGGCGCAGCCATGTCCAGTGAAAAGCCGGTACCCATCGGCAGCTATAAAGGATTGACCGTGCAGGCCATCTTCCTGCCGTTGGGGCAGGAATTTCATGCCCAGCTTGTGGGGGCTGGCGTCTATGACGTGCCCCTCGGAGCCGACACCTCGGGTAATATCACCCGTATTACCAACGCTGCCGCCGGTATCACGAAGCGCCGTGACGAAGCCACTAACAAATTGGAGCAGTTGGAAAAGCAGCTGCAAAACGCAAAAGATGAATTGCAGCAGCCGTTTCAGCAGGAGCAAGAACTGGCTGAAAAGAGCAGGCGTTTGGCAGAACTCGATGCACTTTTGAAGATGGACGAGAAGGACCGTGTTGTGGATGCCGTCCCCGATGAGGAAAGTCAAGTATCCGTGCGTTCGGTTCGTCAGCGTTGCGGTATAGAGAGGTAGGTTATATGATACATATACGCAAAACAATTCGAGGTCCCCCCAGATGGGGCCACAGGAGGAGAGAAAATCAACCATGATTCTGGATGCAATCTATGAATTTTCGCTGGCAGAAATGGCCCCGCCCAGAACTGACGAGTACGAAGAGGCACTTTCACGCTTTAGGCAAGCTGTGGATACGCTCAAGCAGGGTCTGACATCAGAACAAAAGGAGCAGCTGGAAGCTGTGCTGTCCAGTAAAAATGTCCTGGTCAGTCTGGAGGCTGCCGAACAGTTCAAACTTGCTTTCTCGGCGGGCGTCCAGCTGGAACGAGAAACGAGAGAAGCATTCAAAAAAATTGATTGCGAGTAGGGAAGAGGCCAGCAAAAGAAAAATCAACGATTGGTTATGGCATCTCCTTTACGAACAATTATCTTTGTGTATAGCGCTTGCGTTTTGCAGGCGCTTTTTTTATTGCAGGAGGTTTTTTATGAATCGACACACACTAAGGCAACGTGTGGCGGCTGTTGGTATGGCGGCTTTGATGAGCCTGTCTTGGATGCCGCCTTTGCCTGCCTTCGCGGATGACACAGCTACGGAGCCGTCGCCCGTATCAATTCCTGTCGGCGAGGCAACTGCAGAAACAGCTGGAACAGAAAACGGACCCTTGGAAAGAGCAACGCCGGAGAGTGGTGTGATGCTCAGCGAACAAGCCCAACATTTTATCGATGCTGTCAATGCGCTGGATAGGGAAAGCATTCTGAGTCATGTTAACGCCTGGGCCTTGGCCAGTCAGGCATGGCAGGCTGAAAAAAACGATCCCGATCTGATCGCTTCTTTGGAAGCCGCAACAGAGGCATCGGATGCGGCTGCCGCACCGGTGTACGAAGCAGAAGATCTGTACAATGCGCTTACCGATGAGGACAGGGGACAGGAAGCTGTACAGAACGCGTACAGTGTTCTGGCTGCCCTGATTGTTGCTATGCAGCAGACAATGGAAAAACCCACCCGACCTGAAGAGGAAAGTACTTCGGAGTTGTCGCTGGATGAGATCGTACAACTGATGTACAGCGATCTTCCCGAAGCTCCCACAGGCTATTATCTGGATTCCAATGGTCTGCCGGTTGTTACCGGCGACACAAAGATCAGCGTTGAAGGCTGGGGCACCGAGGATTACAGCGCGTATGACACGGACAGCGATACCCAGGTGGCTCTGGATGCCGACCTGCTGGAAGCAGCGAGTGCAACAGCATCCTTCCCCCGGATGGATGGCGAATCGTATGCCATCGTGCCCATCAGCATCCAGGTTCTCTATCCTGCCAACGGGAGCCACGCGGAAATCCAGCTTCCCGATGATGTGGAACTACTGGGGTATGCATTCACCCGTGACAACCTTACCCCTGCCACCGAGGAAGAACGACAGTCGATGCTGTCCTATACCTTTGAGGAATTGGCCGCTTCGGTGGCGGGCATTTATGTCAAGGCCAGCGATGATTTTGAAGTCAGCCTGACCTACACAGATGATCGTCAGACCCTGAAGAAAACCCTGTCGGTCACACTGGATGACAACGCTCCGCAAAGCAGCATTTTGGAAGATCGTTTTTCCCAGCAGACCAGCGCGGTGAGTACCTATGCACTGGCGGCAGCGCGTGCCGGTGGGCTGCAGGTCACCCAGTGTGTGAATACCTCCGTCGGTTGGATGAACTACCTGGGTGGCCGGCCTGCCCTTTGCGCGGACCACGGCAAGTGGGCATGGGGCCCCGGCGCAACCTATGCCAACAAATACCCGCCAGTAGCCAGTTATTCGGCAGCCGGATCGGTGTGGGTAGACGCATCCGCCTTTGGCAAAGGCTGGGAAGCTGACCAAGCCACAATTTGGGCGTCCGGCTTCCACAATGGTGTCCCCACAGCATCCGCCGCCAGCACCTATGCCTTGAAGGCCAACTCGGGCCAGAACAGTTACTATGATCGGCTGGCCAAGCAGGCGGAACAATACCCGGACAGTCTTGCAGCGGAGATCCTGCAGGAGATGACTCCATCGGTTTCCGCCTATGCAAACGATGACTCCCGTACCGTCTATCTCGGCACGCTGTACACACCGAGCAACTCAGCGTGGCAGCGCTTTGTCATTCTGATTTACAATCCCGTTTCGTTGGGAGACAACCCGGATGTGCCCGGTCTGGAGCCGGAAGGAAAACCCATCGAAATTCCGTGGGAAGCCAGCTACGAGCGTACCGCGACACTGGATTTTTCCTATACGGTGAACACCGACAAAATTCAGTTGGAAACGGGAGAGAAGGTGGATGACGCCACCATCGACATCACCCCGATTCTGGACGGTATTCCCAGTAGCATTGAGGGTGGCAGCTGGACGATTACACCAGCTGGCAAACAGACTGTTACTACCGCAGGTCATACCAATGACGACAACTATCAGAACAATGGCGGCGACGGCTCTGTTACATGGAACATCCATTATGAAGTCACCAAATCTTCTTCCAAGAGTGGTTCCGTCACGGTAAGCAGCGAACAGGATGCCGACACCAATGGCCAACAGCAGGCCGCGCAGCAGCGGGCCACCGCCCAGTCTCAGTGCGAATCTGAGGTGAACAGTGCCATTGATGCTGCCCTGTCTGCAGCACACAGCTACTTTGACAACATCCAGTTCCGCTACGATGAAACCGACGTACCGTATGGCTTTGGAGAGTATGACGGGTCGTTGGGCAGCCACCAGACCATTACTGTGCCCGGTAACAGTTCCAACGATTACGTCATGAAGAACGATGAGTGGTCGCTGCAGATTAATTTAAAAAAGGTGGACAGTGAAACCGGCCAGCAGATTGCTGGAGATGCAGTGTACGAAATGTATGAGTGGGATACTGTTACCCAACAGTATATCCCTTATGGCGGCTACAACAAGTATCGAGTGGAACGTAATTCTGATGGAACCTACTCCGTTGTGAACGACACGGAGTATGGCACGGGGGCTGATACTTCACACAAGCTCTATTACACCCAGCGGAACGAGGGAAAGTTCATCATCGTCGAAACTCGAGCACCTTCCGGTTACTACGGAGATTGGGTCGACGTGGAACATCCTGGTACCGCAGGCACGCCACTCGGCAAACGGGGTTACTATATCGAAATCACCAAAGCCAATGACGGTAGCGTAATCTGGTTGGACAACACCCGTTACAGTGCCAGCATCGCTACAAGCTACACCGACGGCACCACTAAGCTGCTGACTTCTGGTGGTGTGGAAACCACTGTAACGATCTATAAGGCCAGTGATGAACCTGCAGCGGAGATCCAGTACCAGGATGCAGGTCGCGTCTACGACACTGACAATTCCCGAACCGCAGCAAACGAGGATTCTTACACCATGACTCCGAAGGATGGTGTCATGCAGAATGACAGGGTACTGGGAGAAATTTCCCTCAGTAAAGTAGACCTGGATGCCGTGCGTTATGTCGGAGGCCGTGATACCGATGGCGATGCCATGGCCAGCGGGCAGGCCCACGCCGATGCTCGGCTGGACGGTGCGGTGTATGACCTGTATGCAGCTGAGGACATCCTGCACCCGGATGGCGTAACAGGCACTGTGAATTACGGCAAGATCACCTATGCGGATGGCACCCCCATCTGGCATACCACCATCCGGGACAACTCTGGCCAATGGATTGATAACTACCTTCCTGTTTTGGCAAAAGACCATCTGGTGGCCAGCGCAACAATCCAAAACGGATGGCTGACCTTCTCGAACCTCTATCTCGGCAAGTATTACATCGTGGAGCGTGGCACCGGCGTTGTGATCCCTGTTGAAGATGGGGCGTACAAGCTGTCGGGTACCTATCCTGACGTAGATGCCAAGACCAAAGAACCGACTGGGACCACTTCCCAATTGGCAGCCAATAGTGCAGGCCAGTACATCGATTACGTCTACAAGAACCAGTGGTCGTACATTGGCGAGGGATACGCTCTGGATGGTACGCATACCTATGACGGTTATTACGAAAGCTATGCCACGGGATACCTCTGTGATGAGCACAACTACTACATTACCCCGGCATACGACGATGAAGGCCGGTATATCGAAAAGATTGCTTTTGCGGATGACCGGCAGGCCGAAGGTGAGAATCTCGATAAAACGACCTACAGTGCCAATTACCATCTGCACCGAGACAACGAGCTGGCCGAAAGCGATGACCAGGTGATGAAAGGAAACATTGAACTCACGAAACGTGTTTCCAGCACCGGTTCCAGCGATGGTATCAAGCTGCAGGGCGCAGGGTTCACCTTCTATTTGATTTCGGATTTGTCCAAAGAATCGCAGTTCGCCAAGACAAGAAGCGGCAAGTATATGATTCAGTCTATCCTGGATGCCTATATCAATCCAGAGTACAACGAATCGTCGCTGAAATATGATTTTTCGGAAGAGCGCCAGGCGGTTGCCAAGACCTACGAGATCGACGGGGACGGGATTGCCGCATATAATGCGACATTAACTGCCGCCGGTGATTACAGGAATGGTTCGGGCGACGGCTGGGTTGCGACAGGACGTCCGCATGAGTACCAACTGTCCGAGATCTTCTCCAACGATATCGGCACACTGCGTGTAGAAGGTCTGCCGTATGGGCAATACCTCGTGGTGGAAACTACCACGCCGCGGGATGTTTTCCAAGCGCAGCCTTTTATCGTTGATATTGATCCGACTAACCCGACCAACCCGCAGTCCAATATGGCAAACCCGAAGGATGCCGTCCAAATCCCGTCCGGAAGCTATAGGGAATATACCATTCTGGACGAAGAAATCGAAGTTTACCTGAGAATCACCAAGATCGATGACGAAACCGGCAAGCCGGTAGCGTTGCCGAACACAGCTTTCCAGATCTATTGGATGGACGATCAGGGAAATCACATTCTGGACAAGAACGGAAATCCGAAACTGGTTACCATGACGGACACCAGCGATCCCTCGCTGCCGAAGGTTATCGACACCTTCTATACCGACGAAGATGGCGTGCTGGCGCTTCCGGAAAAGCTGCCGTTGGGACATTACCGTATCGTGGAAGTCAACGGACCGGAAGGTTTTTATAACGAATGGATTGATTCCGCTGTTTATGATGGCGGCAATCTGCACGTTGACGACACCGGCCACTACGAAGATGGTACGTTCTACGTCGATTTTGAAGTGTCGACAGAACGAGCCTATCAGGCCACAGGCGATGACAGTGAGGACAGCCAGGACATTTTGGTGATCGACGAAGACTATCACGATCATGAAACGATTGGCAAATTGACCATCCGAAAGACGGGACCTGTCCTGACCGGCTGGGAAGAAGAAAACAGCGACCTGCTCGATCCGCAGTATAGCGGAGAGGCGTGGCCCGGCCACTTTGTTTACGAGGATCGTCCTATTCCGTATGCCGAATATACCATCACAGCCAATGAGGATATTTACACCCAAGATCATCAGATCGATGCCGACGGCAACCGTACCCTTTGGTATGCCAAAGGCGATGTCGTTGCTGTCGTGCAAACGGGCGACGGTACCAGCGATATCGTTACATTTGCACCCGGCCGCACCAATTCCACCTATGATTTCCTCTCGATTATCCACGATGGAACCGTAGGCGAAGTGACGGTGACGCTGCCTCTTGGCAGTTACCACATTGAGGAAACCAATGCGCCGTATGGTTATGTTGGCACCAAGCAGAGCTACGATGTGGTATTTTCCTGGGATGTCCAAACCAACAGTGTAATTATGGCTCAAAGCATTACCTCCACCGATGAGGAAGGCAGCGCATCCACGGAGACCTTTGAGGTTGTCAACGTGGATGAGGCCACCTCCGAACAGGTAGAGGCGCAGGTTCTCAAGTTCTACAACGAGAGGGTCAAAACGGAGCTCACTGTCTGCAAGCGCGACATCAAAACGGATGCGTTGGTTGCTGGTGCTGTCTACAACCTGTATACGGTGGATGATATCTACAATGGATCTGGCGAGCTGCTGTTCCATGCAGGGGATCTGATCGCCACCTCGGCTCCTACCGACTCCGAAGGGCGCACCACGTTCACCTGTGATCTGCCGCTGCGGGGGCTCTACTATGGCATGAGCAACGTACAGATCCCCGAAAACACCACCGCAAACAGTGGACGCTATCTGCTTCGTGAGCTGCGCGCACCGGAAGGATACTACCTCGATGCACCCGACCAGGAGCTGCCCTTCATCTATGCTGGCAGCAGCACGCCTGTGGTGGAACTTGAGCAGACCTTCAAAAACGACGCCACCTCTTTCTATGTATCCAAGCGGGCGCTTACCGGTGACAATGAGCTCCCCGGCGCAACGCTTACCATCCAGGACAAAGATGGCAATGTAGTGCGCCAGTGGGTCAGCGGCGACAAGCCCACCGAAATCCGCGGACTGAAATTTGATACGGTTTACACTCTGGTGGAGACCGCCGCGCCCAACGGATACGTGGTTGCAGAGTCCATCAAATTCAAATTGCAACAGCGCAAGGATGAAAACGGCGATCTTCTCAATGAGAACGATGTGTATATCTGCACTGGCCGCGACTGGATCATTTTCGATCATTGGGAAAAGCTGGAGGACGGCATGGTCATTATGCGCGATGCACCCACTCCTGAGACTCCTCCCACGCCGGATAACCCTGCACCCACTCCAACTCCTACGCCAACGCATCCTGTCAGCACGCCTGCACCGACACCCACGCCCAAACCGGTAACCAGTCTGCCCCAAACGGGCGATAATACCCCGTTTGGGTTGCTGGCTGGAATTGCGGCAGTAGCAGGAATTGCATTTGGAATTTTGTTGCACAAGCGCCGCCGTCATATTCTCCCCGCAGAACCGGAAATTGAACCCGTAGAAAATGAACACGAGGAGGACAGCAATGGCTAACAGCCTTCTGCATCACCTTACTGACAGTATGGGGGCTTTATCTCCGATTTGCGCCTGACAGGGTATCTAAAGGAAGAAGCGATGCGTCACTTCAAAGCACTGATACATCCTTCAGTCCATTCACTTCTGAAATTACAGCGCACGCTGTTTTATCTCACGAGAAAACTATCATGAATTGGAAGAAATGCAGGACCGGCTGTAAGTCGTTCCTGCAAACACAGTACGGGAGGCCCTCGACAAGGGGGCCTCCCTCATTTTATAGGAGGCACCGCATGGAAAAAGTTAATGAAAATGTCCCGCCCCGTGTTTGGGTCTATGCCCGCTGTCCCGGTTCTTACACGGCCACCAAAGAGCAGGCTGAGTTCCTCGGCCTGCGTGCCAGATTGTCCGGCGCAACGGTTGTTGGTGTCAGCACGGACACAAAAAGCGGATGGAACCGTCCGGGTTACCGGGAACTTCTCCACCGTATGAAGCAGGGAGATTTCAACTGCATCTACATTACCCGCATGGGTTCGCTGGGGCATTCCGAACGGCAACAGCTTCGCTTTTTCAGCACGGCAATGAAACACAACATCAAGGTTCGTGCCATCGAAACGGACCTGCGCAGTCAGGCAAATGCCTACAGCGTGGGCCGCAAAGTGGAACGGCGGGCCATGCGGAACGGATGGGAGATGCCATGGGCATGATTTTCAGCAAGGACAGAGGAGTGTGCTTGCACACTACGAGCAAGCACGGCATTATGCTGGCATCCGCCCGCAAAATGCCACTTGTTAGGGGGCCGCCCCTAAAACCCCGCAAAGTGCATCCGGCGCTTTTTATCAAATCCAAGGAGGAAAATTAATCCATGCTGAAAAGACAGATCAAAGTGACTTTTCGGCTCACACCTGCGGAATATGAATCACTGGTTGCCAAAGCAGCCGCCGCGGGATTGAGCCGGGAAGCCTTTCTGCGAACCTTGCTGGAAGGCTGTCAGGTACGTCCCCGACCTCCCGACAGTTATAAGGAACTGGCACGGGAGCTGGCGTCCATCGGCAACAATATCAACCAGATCGCTCACACGGCAAACTCGTCGGGTACTCTTTCTTATGCCCAGGCGCAGCAGGTGGCAGCACTGATGCGTCAGGTCTGGCGGCTGGTGGAGGAGCGTGTCTGATGGGATACACGAAAATCAAAGCTGTCAAAAACCACTTGGCCCGTTGTCTGGACTATACCTCCAACCCCGTCAAGACAGAGCGGTTTTCAGAGGAAGATCTGTCCCGCCTTTTGGACTACACCCAAAACCGGGACAAGACCGAACACCAACTGTATGTGACGGGATTCAACTGTGATCCGGCCAATGCCTGCGACACGATGAACGCCACCCGGAAACGATGGGGCAAAGATGGGGAGGGCCATGTGCTTGCCTATCATCTGATTCAGTCGTTCAAGCCCGGAGAGATAACTCCGCAACAGGCACATGAAATCGGGTGTGAATTTACCAGACGGCTTTTGGCTGATCGATACGAAGTGACGGTCAGTACCCATCTGGATAAATCCCATTTGCATAATCATATCGTATTCAATTCTGTTGCATTTGTGGATGGCAAAATGTTTCGCAATCAGTTCCGGGATTACTACCGGGGCATCCGGCAGATCTCCGATGACTTGTGCCGGGAGAACCAACTGAAGGTCATCGACCCAAAAGGACACGGGAAAAACTATGCCGAATGGGCGGCGGAAAAAGCCGGACGGCCTACAGTTCGTGGAACCATTAAGGCAGATGTGGATCGTGCTCTGGAGCGTGCCGTCAACTGGTCTACCTTTGTGCTAACCCTGAACCAGATGGGATATGAAGTTGCCTACGGGCGAAACATCAAGTATGCAAAATTACGTCCCAAGGGTTCTCCCCGTGCTATCCGCTTCAAGTCACTGGGGCCGGAATACAGCGAACAGGAGCTGCGGGAAAGGTTGGAGCAACCGAAAAGCGATACAAGCAGTCGGAGGGGACAACGGGAACAGGCCGTGCCATTGGTATATAAGAAGGTACGCTTTCGTGGTTCCTATCGAAAACACGACCACAAAAAGATTGCCGGGTTTATGGCGCTTTATTATCACCATCTTTATCTGTTCGGCAAAGTGCAGAAGCGCCGCACATCTTCCCGCAAAACTCATTTTCTGCTATGGGAGGATTTTCGCACCTTTGAGCGGTATAAGCAGCAGGCGCAGTTCCTTTGGCAGAACCGTATCAAGACCACGGATGATCTCCACCAAAAACGGCAAGAGGTCACCGCAAAGATGGACGGGCTGGTTGCCAAAAGACAGGCGCTGTACAAGCTGCGCTCCAATACCGCCAACGGATTGAACAAAGCTGACCTCAGTCAGCAGATTCAAGCCCTGACGGAAGAACTGCGTGGGTTGCGAAAAGAACTGCGTTACTGTGATACCATCGAGCAGGACGCCGAGCACTTGCGCAAGCAGGTGGAAACCATCCGCTGTGCAGAACAGGAAGCTGAACAGCAGAAGCAACAGAAACATAGAAGGGAGAGAGAACGCTGTGAGTACCGGCGGTGATGCCGCAGACCAGATGGTCCGTGACGGCATCGAAATTATCGAGAGTTCTGTCAAACTCAGTGCGTTGGGCGCTAAGAATCTGGCGGCTATCGCTATCGCACTGGCCAAGGAAAATCCCAAACTGCGGGGGAAAACCAATCTGGACCGCCTTCTGAAAGATGGAAAAGAACTGCAGGTTTTTCTCTTGAAAATGTCCGACCTGAAGGAATTCAACCGGCAGGCAAAGCAGTATGGGATTCTTTTTACTGCAATCAAGGAAAAGAATGGAGAGGGTGAACTGGTAGACATTCTCGTTCGTGCGGAGGATGTGTCAAAACTGAACCGTGTCTTTGAGCGCATGGGATACGCAATTCCGAAAGAAGTGAAGTTTGAGAGAAAAAAAGACCAGACCCGCAATCGGTCCGCCAGCGCCTTGCCGATTCAGCGGGCTGGTGCAGAAAAAACCAATCAGAGGGTTACTACGATGGATAAACCCTCTGTACGGCTTGCCATCCGCAATTTCAGGGCGAAAGCTATTGAAATTGGAAAACAGAGAGCATTAGAAAAGGCGCAAAAAGAGAGCGAGAAGGAGAGATAAATCTATGAGCGAACGTATTCCTTTGGAAGAGTGGAAGGCTCAGAAGCAAGCGGAGAGGAAAGCTCTTGCCAACAAGCAGGTGCTTGCGATGTATGAGGCTACGCGCTCCGACATCGCACTGTGCCTGTATTTTTATGGCAGAGGACAGATGGGTTCTCGTTTGTCCTCAGGTAACGCCGCGTTGGTCTTGAAGCAAATCCCACTGGCCCGCGCTGTCAATTCCATGCAGGGATGGAACCGAAATGGCCGATATGTGAACAAGGGGGCAAAAGGAATCACCGTGCTGTCCCGCAAACGAAGCGGGAAAGGTTACTATCTGACGCCCGAAACAGTGTTTGATATTTCCCAGACAAACGGTGATACACCCTACCTGTATCGGAATATTTGTGACGATGCCAAGCAGCAACGAGCAGCTGTGCAGAGCATCGTAGAACTGGCCCGTGTTCCAGTGGAACTCGGAACCCCGGAAACGGGAACCGTCGAGTATCGCCACGAAGAGCAGAGAATCGTAGTTCGTCAGGAAGCCACAGATCTTCAGCTGCTGCAGGAACTTCCCGTTGTTCTGGTCCGTTCCTGCCTGGCTATGGATGCGCCGGAGACTGACCCTGCAGAAGTCAACTTCCTGTCGGGGGCGGTAGGGCTGGAAATCTGTGGCCGATTCGGAGTGCCTGCGCTTAAGGACAGTAACACCTTGATGGAACAGTGCAGGCACATTCTCACGGCGGATAACGTCCGGGAGCATTTTGATAATGCGCGTGAGTTCGCAAGGACGATCGGCGACCAGGTGGAGCAAAATTTGCCCAAACTGCAGTACCATGCACGGGATACCCGTCGGCAGCAAGAACGCGGGTGATGCGCAATGAATCGCCGCGGCAACAAGCCCACGGATTATCTCCTGTGGTTTGTTCTGTTTATTCCCTTACTGTGGTTGGCTATTGCGCTTGCACAAGCACGAAGTGAAGCGGACAATCTGGCACAGATGTTGGAAATTCTCAGCGCCCTTGTCAATGCGCCTTTCTCGGTACGCTGGACAGAAAATACACCCAAATTGGTATTGTTCATCAGTATTCTGTACCCGATGGCCGTTTTCTACTATATTTCAGAGCAGGCCGATCTTCGGCCAGGAGCAGAGTATGGCACGGCCCGTTGGGGAAACGTAAAGGCTCTTGATGAAAAGTACCGGAATCGTAAAAATCCGTCCAACAATTTTATTTTTACCCAGCATATTCAGATGGGGACAGACTCATTTCGGCATCAGCACAATCTCAACGTTATGGTGATCGGTGGAAGTGGCAGCGGTAAAACCCGATACTATGTAAAACCCAATCTGCTTCAGTGCGAGTGCTCCTACATAATTCTGGACAGTAAAGGGGAGATCTCGCGGGATCTGGGCGGAATGTTTGAAGCGCAGGGGATTGCCGTTACTGTGATCGACCTTGTGCATTTCAGAGGGCATTATAACCCACTGGTGTACCTGGAAAATGATGAGGATGCCATCAAGCTGGCTCATGCCATTGTCCATAACACAAAGCCAAAAGATGCTGTTGGCAGTGCCGACAAGTTCTGGGATGATTCCAGTATGATGCTGCTTTCTGCCATTATTCTATATCTGTTGTATGAGGCTCCCGTTGAGGAGCAGAACCTTTCAACGGTTATGTACATGATCATCAATGGACAGGTATCGGAGGATGACAGCTATCCTGCTCCGTTAGCAATGCTTTTCAGCGAATTGGAAGAAAAGGACCCAGACCACCCGGCGGTTTTGCAGTATAAGAGCTTTCAGCTTGGCAGCACGAAAACATTACAGTCTGTGCTGATTTCAGCAGCCGCTAATCTGTATATGTTCAATTCGGAGAGATTCGCCTATATGACCGGTAGAGACGAAACCTTTCTGCCGGAATTGGGGCTGCAAAAGCGTGTAATCTTCTGTGTCATCCCCGACAACGATGAAACATACAACTTCCTCATTACCATGCTCTATACGCAGATCTTTGACCAACTGTTCCGTTTGGCCGATTCAACCCCCGAATATAAAGGGTCATTGCCGGTTCACGTCAGATTGATGATGGACGAATTCGCCAATGTGGCACTACCGAAGGATTTCAAAAAAATCCTTTCTGTTTGCCGCAGCCGAAACATCAGCTGCGACATTATCCTGCAGAGCATTGCGCAGCTCAAGAGTCTGTTCAAGGACGATTGGGAGGGCATTGTCGGCAACTGCGATTCGCTGTTGTACCTTGGCGGGAATGAATACGGAACCTTTGAGTATCTGTCCAAGATTCTCGGAAAGGAGACCGAACGGACTGTCTCTCACAGTATTGGCCGAGGCAGCCACGGCTCGTCCAGCGAGAGCCAACAGAAAGCTGCACGAGACTTGGCTACACCGGACGAGATACGCCGCATGAGTAATAAGGACGCCTTGCTGTTATTTCGCTCGGAGGACCCTGTAGTAGACAGAAAATACGACCTGTTGAAACACCCTAACATTAAAATGACCACCGATGGCGGCGCAGCACCCTATGTGATGCCTTATGACTTCATGAGGATCGCGGTTTCTGTGTCGCCGAAGGAACTGGAAACTATTGAACCGGACAAGATCCCGGAAGAAACACTCAACAAATATCAATTGATTGATTTGGAGGAACTGAATTATGAATCACAATGAAAAGGCACCCCGTTTGACCTGCGCCCGCACGGATAAAATCAAGCGTACTTATCTGACAGTGGCTGTTTCGGCGGCTTTTTGTTTCTTGATGGCAACTCCTGCCTTTGCCGCCAGCGACCCTTTGACCACCATCAACAACCTCAGTGACTTTGTTTTCAGCGCCATCAAGGCCATCGGCGCCATTCTGCTGGGGTTTGGTCTGGTTCAGATTGGTCTTGCCCTTAAGAGTCACGACGCCGGGCAGCGGGCACAGGGATTCATGACCTTTTTCGGCGGTATCGTGATCTACTTCGCTAAGGATATTCTCGACCTGATTCTGGCCTGATCCGTGCGGTGCCGAAGGAGGTGATTATCCTTGGACCAGAACTGGATCGTCGAAAATCTTAATAATGCTTTTACCACATGGAACGAGAAACTGACCGAACTGTGGGGCCTTGTTACCACCAGCCCGGCTACCTTCAAAGGCGGAGCTGTCTGGGGTATCATACAGACCATCCACGGAGCAATGCTGGCCATCGGCTATGCGCTGGTGATTTTGTTTTTTGCGATGAGCCTGTTCAAAAACACCGCAAACTTCCACGAATTGAAGCGGCCCGAAGCGGCACTGCACTACCTAATCCGATTCGTGGCAGCCAAAACAGCGGTGGGTTACGGAATGGAGATCATGCTGAAGGTCTTTGAAGTGTGCAACGGAATTGTCAGCGAGATGGCTGCCAGTATGGGCGGTATTTCTCAGGCAATGGTTTCACTGCCCGGTGAGGTACAGACTGCCATTGAGAATGTTGGTTTTCTGGCCAGTATTCCGCTCTGGTTAGTAACCATCCTGGGCAGCCTGTTTATCACGGTGCTTTCCTTCATTATGATCCTCACCGTGTACGGGCGCTTTTTCCGTCTGTATATGTACACGGCACTGGCACCTATCCCGTTGGCGACTTTTGCCGGTGACAGCACTCAATCTGTAGGCGTGGCATTCCTGAAAACCTATGTGGGAGTTTGCATGGAAGGTGCGGTCATCGTACTGGCTTGCATCATCTATGCAGGCTTTGTGGGCACCCCTGTTGTGGTCAACGGCGAAGCAACCACAATGGTGTGGAGCTATCTGGCAGAGACCGTATTCAATATGCTTGTTCTGGTGGGACTCATTAAAGGTTCGGACCGTATCGTTCATGAAATGATGGGTCTGTAAATGAAATTGACTATGCGCTCAGGTGGTATATACGCCTGGGCGCTTCTTTATGGAGGTGAGCTTTTGCAAGTCAACATCAATAAGGAATTCCAGCACTATGAAGAAGATGTGTTTATGGGATTGTCCCTGCGACAGCTTCTCTGGTCTGGAGCGGCTGTGGCTACCGCTGTGGGCGTTTACTTTGGGTTACAGCCTTTGCTGGGGCAGGAAACTGTAAGTTGGGTCTGCATCGTAGCCGCTGCTCCCTTTGCAATGGCTGGCTTTTTCCAGTACGATCAAATGACCATCTGGCAGTTTTTGAAAGCCGTTTTTGTAACGGAGTTTGTGCGTTCCGGGCCAAGGGTATGGAAAGCAGAGAACCGATTTGAAGCGGTACTGCATCCTCAAAAGAGACAAAGAAAGTTTTGGAAAAGAAAGGAGAAGAAAAAGCATTGAAACTGTATGAGTATGCCTCTACCCGCAATAGTTGGGGAGGGGTAAATACGCCCAAATCGGTACAAAAAAGTATTCCTGTAGACCGCATCTACGACGACGGGATGTGGCGTTCCGGAAATGTGTACAGCCAGATGTGGAGCGTATCGGACATCAACTATGCGATGGTATCTGATGACAAGAAGGAAGAAATCCAGCAGATTTACGGTAAACTTTATGCCGGTGTTCCTTCAGACTGTACCATTAAGATGTGTATTGTCAGTCAGCGCATGGATGATCAGGTGTTCCGTCGGGACATATTGTACCATCGTGCAAATGACGGCCATGATGATTTGCGTGCGGAGAAAAATCGTCAGTTGGTTGCCTGTGCATCGCAAGTAGGCAATGTGCTGCAGAGCAAGTATGTGATTATTTCAACCCAGAAACCGCGCGTCAATGATGCCCGTGACCGGTTGCGCCAGGTACAAGGGCATCTAGTCAACATCCTGTCCGATTTGGGCAGCACAGTTCGCAGCGTGGACAATACCGAGCGCCTGCGAATTCTCCACAACTTTTTCAGGGTGGGGGAGGAGGCCCGCTTTGAATTTGATCTGGATCGCTGCACAAAACTGGGCGAGGATTTCCGGGACTTTGTGGCACCGGACACCATTGAGTTCAAACGCGATCATATCGCCATTGACAACCGTGTGGCAAAATGTATGTCCATGTCCTACTTCCCTCAGCGAATCGATGATAAACTGGTTACCACTCTGTTACAGCAAGTGCCCTACATCATCCTAGCGCTGGACTTTGTGCCTATCGAAACCGAGGACGCCTACAAAACACTGGCCGATTACCGGATGAAAGTAGACGCCGATAAGGTTCGATTTAATCGGAAAAGTGTGGACAATCTGGATTTTACCGCCAATGTACCCCAGCGCACACAGGAAGAGGAAAACACCCTGAACCAATGGCAACAAGATATGTCGGACAATGACCAGCAGATGTTTCTGACACTCCTGACGGTGGCCTACTTTGCCGATGATTTGGAGGAACTGAATCAGGAAACCGATGCGCTGAAAACTGCTGCCGGCAATTTCAACTGCCGTTTTACCGAGATGCGGTGGCAGCAGGAAAATACCTTCAATTCCGCAATGCCCTACGGTCTGCGCCGTATTGCCAATCTTCGGGCTATGACCACCAAGGGCGTTGCTTCCTTGATTCCGTTCAACACGCAGGAGGTATTGGTGCCCGGCGGGATTTACTATGGTGTTAACGCCATCAGTGGCAATCTTATTATTGCTTTGCGTACCGTTCTTATCAACGGCAATGCTATGGTCATCGCAACCTCTGGCGGCGGCAAAAGTCTATTCGTTAAGCAGGAAATTCTGGAACTCTTCCTGCGCTTCCCCAATGCCAAGTTCTATATTGTAGATCCGGAAAATGAATACAGCCCGTTGGTGTGTGAACTGGGCGGTCTGGTGGTGGACATAGCGGTAGATAGCACCACCTATTTCAATCCGCTGGACTTTACCTATGATCCGGTTACCAAAATTTTGCCGCACGTCGCCAAGGCGGAATTTGTCTTGTCCCTCTGCGAGCAGGTTATGGCAAAAGACGGCCTTAAAGCGGGGGATAAGAGCCTGATCGACCGCAGTCTAAAGAATATCTACAAGCCCTTGGTACAATCCGGCTACACCATCCCTTGCCCCACATTGACCGACCTGTACAACGATCTTAAAGCGCAACCCAGTGAACGTGCCCATCGAATCGCATTGGCACTGGAACTGTTTGCCACAGGTAGTATGAATATGTTCGCCCATCCCACCAATGTGGATATGAGCAATCGCCTGGTATGCTTCAATATCCAGAGTTTGGGCGAACAGCTCAAGCGCGTGGCCATGCTGTCTATGCTCGAATATATCAATACCTGCGTGATGGGGAATGAACGCAACGATCCCAAAGCGGCCACATGGGTCTACTTTGATGAGATCTATCTGCTTTTGCGGGACCAACTGAGTTCTGAATTCCTGTACACCAGCTGGAAGCGGTTCCGCAAATACAATGCTTATGCGACCGGTATCACCCAAAATGTGCAGGATTATCTGGAAAAACCCGCGGCGTATGCCATACTGGCCAACAGCGAGTTTGTGTGTATGCTGCGCCAGACAAAAGATATTGAAAGTGTGGCGGAGTTATATGGGCTGTCCAATCCGCAGAAAAATTATCTGAAACTGGCGAAGCCCGGACAGGGAATTTTGAAGTTGGGGAACAACTTGATTCCCTTCGAGAATGATCATCCCACAAATACCAAAATCTACAGCCTGATAACCACCAAGCCCGGTGAAATGGAAAACTGACCGCTATATGAAATTGGAGCCCCTGCAATTGCAGGGGCTCTTCTTTTTGGAGAAAGTATGATGAAATCTGAAATTCGTTTTGTTGACCGTGAACATCTGGCCTTTTACAACCAGAATCTCAACAGTGCCGGAAAAAACGACCCCTACCACAAAGCCTTTTTCTATGTTATGGGAATCAGCAACGACACCCGGCGTAACATCCAGAAGGTTTTTAATTTTGAGGAGGATTGCATCCGAACTGACGGCCTTTTCGACGGCTGGCAGACTAGCGGCAGTGAGCGCCTTACCCGTCTGGCCTTCAACCTATGGAATGGATGGAACGGCGATGGGGGAGCCACTCCGTATGATCTGTTTGATTGCGAGTATGCCCCTTACATGATGGAGGGCATCCGACTGCGGTATCCCGAATACTGTCGGGAACTAACACCCCCGTCCCCGAAACGGGAGAGATAACTCACCGCGAGGATACTGCTACCTCGCCCAAGTTAATGATCTCCAGATCTTTGGACTGGGCGTAACGGACCGTGTAGGCAGTGCCGTCGCTGTCAGCGGTCAAATAGCAGACGCAAACACTGCTGTTGTCCACCAGATGGCGATTGCGCTTGAACATGCAACCCCGATAATACTCCTCGGAGGTGAAAACGACCTTGTCGGCGGCCTGCAAAATTTCCTGGTAGAGAAGTACATCGGAAGTCGGCCAACCTCTTGTTTGGCTTTTGCAGGGTAATACCAAAATCAGCCGGATGTGCGGATAGTCTTTTCGTAAATGCAGGACTTCTTGTGCGGCTAGAGTATCAAACCCCAAAGCGCCCCCTGCGCCAAAGTATCGGTATCCCCGCTCGATCAATCGGATGAGTTCCTTACGAAGCAAAGCTTGGAGAAAAGGCTGTCTTTCAACGGGGATGATTCTGTGACCGGTAAAGCAAACGGTTTGTTCTCGCATCTCATTTCCCTCCCTACAGTTTGTGATTTTATGATATCGCGTATTGTTTAGAAAAGTCAACAATACGCGATTATTTAATTAACGGATTGTGGATATAATTTAACAAAACGCTAGGGAGGCGGGAACTTGGCACAGGACAAAGAAGTATGCTTACAGGCGATGGCCCGGCGCATCGTGGAGCGCCGGAAACAACTGGGGCTGACGCAGGAAGAACTAGCCGAAAAAAGCGATATGACCCCGCAAGCCATTTCGTATGCCGAGAGCGGAAAACGAGCAATGCGCCCGGACTCCTTATTGAAAATATCCGCTGCTTTGTGCGTCAGCGCAGACTATCTTCTCACAGGAGATATAGTGGATAAGGATTTGCTGATTCTCTCGGATAAAATGCGTCAGCTGACAACTTCGCAGATCCGCTGCATTGAAACGATCATTGACGAGTGTATCCATCTTTTTTCGGAAGATGGGCAGTAATTCCGGTATCATTCGATAACCCACAACAAAGAAAAAGGCGAAATCCCATACCTCGAAAGAGGAAGGGATTTCGCCTTTTCTTTTATCTATTGCGAAAGGAGCGTTCCTATGGATAAGGAACAAATTACCATTTTATTTGTTCAGCCCGGTAAACGGCCTGTTGAAAAAACCATTCCCCATACCTTGCAAGACCTTCAGGCACAGGTGGGTGGGACGATTGAAATCGTTTATCCGTGGCCCGACCGCCGCGTCGGCCTAGTTTGCAACGACGAAGGAAAACTGGAGGGGCTGCCCCTGAATCGGGCGATTCCCGAAATTGAAGATGCAATCGCAGGGGACTTTTTCTTGTGCGGTCTGTGTGATACCGAGGAGGGGGGCGACCTGTGCAGCCTGGCACCCGAAGATATGGAATACATGAAGGAGCATTTTAAAGACCCGCACTTTTTCATGCAGACCAAAAGAGGCATCGGTTTTTTCCGCATAACGCCTACCGTTTATGCGGATTTGACGGGACGGCCTAAAAAGTCCCCGCCGCATGATCATGGGGAGCGATAAGCATGAGTGCAAAAAAGAAAAACGGCATCCCCAAAGAGGTGGCAAAAAAAGTTGTGCAGCATACCGCCTACAAGGCTCAGGCGCAGGGCAGAAGGGCAGGGGAGGACCTGAGCAATACGGCTGATGGCGAAAGCAACACAGAGGAATACGCGTACGAAAAAGTGGAGGACTCCGCCAAAGAAACAGCATATACCGCCGGTGATTTTACCTTTCAAGCTACCAAATTGCCATACAGAGCATATCGGCAGGCGCTTCAGAAAAGGCAAGCTGAAAAAGCAATCATCCCGGAAGAAGTGTCCACGCCAAAGGCCCGCGATACAGCCGAGGCAACCGTGCCGGAGGCTGGGGCGAAAAGGCAACGGTATCGCCGTAAGCTCACGCAGAACAAGGCCGTTCAGGTTCAAGCGCGTCGGAAAGAGGTACGGAATGCGGCAACAGCTTCTCCTCAATCTTATCAGCCGGATTGGCGTCAGCGGTTCAGAAAGCACCAGATTCAGGTCAAGGCTGTGCGGGCCAAGATAGCGGAGAACAAAGCACGGCACACGGGTGCTCACGCTTTGCCAACGCCTAAACTCCCCAAGAGCACAAGCAAACCGGTTCGTGAACAGCTACAGCGCATGGCCAATTATTTGCTGGGGAAATTGAAGCAACTGCTGGTCCATACGGCTGGAGCGCTGGTGAATGCATTGGTGTATCTGGTGGGAGCGGGTGGTGTCGTTTTGGTACTTGCCCTCGTGATTGGAGCTGCCGCCGCAATTTTGGGCAGCCCTATGGGAATATTGTTTGCGGATGAAAGCGGCGATCCCAACAGTATTCCCATCGCGGAGATCGTGTTGGAGGCCAACACCGATTTTGGCGAAGCCATCAGTGACCTGGTGGCAGACCACCCAGAATGCAGCAATGTGGAATTCCATTATGAATACGAAGACGGCCACACCTGGGCCAGCTATTGGCCGGAGGTGTTGGCCGTCTTTGCGGTTAATCAGAACCTGAACGGGGATGATGATGTAATTGTGATCGACAAAGAAAAAGCTGATTTGTTTATCGACACCTTTTGGATGATGCACCGTATCGAAAGTGAGGTAGAGGAGGTGGAGGAGCCTGCCGATGATTCCGAGGAAAGTGAGGATGCCGAATCCCAAACAGAGCACATTTTGCACATCACCGTGACCAGCCTGCCCGTGGACGATCTGGCTCACGACTTGTCATTTACAGATGATCAGATGGATATTCTGCACCAGCTGCTCTCGGATGAGATGCGCCCCATGCTAGTGCAGCTTTGCGGCACAGAAATCGGAACGGGCACAGGGATGCCGCCGGTAGGCGAGGGGGCGCTCTTGTGGCCGCTGCCAGGTCATACCAGTATGACCACCCAGTTTGGGGAAGCGGATGCTTTCGGCAATCCCGGACACCGAGGCATTGATATACCCGCCCCGGAAGGAACACCTATTTTAGCTGCTCACAGCGGTACCGTACTGATTTGCGGCTGGAATGATAGCTTTGGCAACCAGGTTCTGATTGATGATGGGGCCGGGTTCTCTACACGCTACGCGCACATGACGGCCACCGCTGTTTCGCCTGGTGCTGTGGTCACCGCCGGTCAGATAATCGGCTATGTGGGAAGTACCGGCGATTCCACTGGCAATCACCTCCATTTTGAGGTGAGTGTTGGAGGAGTCCTTACCGATCCGCTTGGTTATGTCAAAGATTAGGGGGCGCTTCTTTCCCATGTAAAGGGACTCTATTAATGCTTGTGGAGAGTAAAAGTAGGATATATGACTTGCCACGGCGCCATTGATAGCGTATAATCGAGTTCGCAAAAGCAAATAAAAAATAGACAAGCCATTAGG
>OGYQ01000603.1_pt1 | contig 33504 bp, 28 predicted proteins | sample 1576641 | NCBI WGS metagenome assembly OGYQ01 (sample SAMEA3541476, study PRJEB24748) | human gut metagenome | biome: human gut; feature: human-associated habitat; material: faeces | place: China | collected 2012 | reverse complement strand
TTTGGGGACTGGGGTGTCCTTCTTCCTCATCCCCTCCATCATCCGGTTCCTGGGGGTGAGGGCGAAGGAAGCGGGGCCCATAGAGATCAGCTTCCACCCGGCAGTCTTCCTCCTGACCATCCTCCTGACCGGAGCCACGGTCTGGATCGGCAGCCGCAAGCCGGTGAAGCTGGCGGTCTGTGTCTCCCCCATCGAGGCGGCGGGCTACCGGCCGGTGTACGGCGGGAAGAGCGTGCGAAAAACCGGGAAGGGCGGCCTTCTGTGGCGGCTGGCGCGGCAGCAGCTCACAAAGGACAAACGAAAGACAGCGGTCATCATTTTGTCTCTGGCAGCCGGCTTTTCCGTGTTCCTGTGCCTGGTTACCATGATCCAGACCCAGGGGCCCCGAACCTATGTCTCCAATTTCATGGATCAGGACATGGAGATTGACAATGAGACAATGGCCAGGGCGGACAACCGGCAGTGGAAGGATATCCTGGGCAGGGATTTCCTGGAGCAGCTGTCGGACACGGAGGGGGTGGCCCGGGTTAACCCGGTGCTGGCGGCCCAGATCACCGTGCCCTGGGAGCCGGATTTTGCGGATATATGGATGCGGGAGTTCTATGATATGTGGATGTATATCCCTTATGAGGATGACCTGCAGGAGTATAAGGAACACCCGGAAAACTTTGGGTCCTTCCTGGTGGGCATCACGGAGTCGGATCTTGATTATCTGACGGACTTTGTGGACGCGGAGATTGGCAGAGAGGATTTCCTGGCGGGCAAGACCTGCGTCCTGTACCGGAACAGCCTGGAACTCACCGATGCGGACGTGATGGGAAAGACGGTGACATGTGGGGAATATCCGGTGGAGGGCCTTGCCGGGGAAGCGGACGCTGTCCTGAACGAGGAGGCCCTTGGAAACACCTGCAGCTTTGAGATCGCAGGCCTGACGGATGAGAGCTATTTTACCGGCCCCATGCTGGGCTGCCCGCCCATGGTCATTGTGAGCGAGCAGGCGGTGCGGGAGTTTACAGACAGGTACTACGTGTCCAAGGCGGCGGTGCAGTACAAAGAGAGCTACGACGAAGAGACGGAGAGCGCAGTCCTCTCCCTTATGGATGCGAGCCCGGACGCAAAGGACTTTTCCTATACGTCCAGGATCCGCGAGGCGGAAACCGTCAAGAGCGCCCAGGGGAACATGATGGAGGTGGGCATCGGCGTGGCGGCCGTCCTGGCCTTTATAGGCATCCTCAACTATATCAACACGGTGATCGGCAATATCCAGAGCCGGAAGAGAGAGTTGGCGGCCCTGGAAAGCATCGGCATGACGGACCGGCAGATGAGGCGGATGTTGGTGATGGAAGGACTTCTGGTGGCGGCCGGCTCCCTCCTTCTCGTGGGCACCCTGGGGCTTGGAGTCACCTACGTGATCTATCAGTCCATGAACTATATGGGAGCAGACTTCTATGTGCCCCTCTGGCCCGTGGCCGGCATGGCCGTCTTTGCGGTCTTTATCTGTGTGCTGGTGCCCCTGGCCTGCGGGCGGGCCCTGATGCGGGGCGGAAGCATCGTGGAGAGGATCCGGGCAGCAGAGTAAGTGGGAGTCTGGAAACATGTAAAGCAAAGCAGGCTGGAGCAGGAGAGAAAGGAGCAGGAATTATGAGGATATGGATGGAAGAGCAGGTGAGAGAGAAGGATCATTTTGCGGCGGGTATTACGCTGTCCGTGATCGGACTGGCTGTTGCGGCCATTGCGCTGCCTTGTGGGGTTACCCTGATGGCTTTGATCCTTGGCGGACCTGTAGCCGAAGTCTCTCTTGCGGCCTGCATCGGGGGAGTGGCTCTGACCGTCTTTCTGGCAAGAAAGATCGGCCGGAAAGTCCATCAGTACTGCACGGTGTTCTGCCAGGATGACGAGGGCAGGCTCTTTGCAGTGGACATCCGAAAATTTGTCGGCTGCCAGAGGGGGCTGATCGGATTTGTCCAGATGCTCTTTCAGATGCAGAAGGCAAAGAAAAATATGAAGGCAAGCCATATCCTGGAGCGGTATATGCGGCAGAGGCCAAGTCTTACCGGGGTGGAGACACAGATCCTGTCAGTGGAGAAGATGCGGATGGCGGGAAATGGCTGGCGTGTGATATGCCAGGTAGAATATCCGAACAAAAAGAGAGGAAGGAGACGTTATCTGCTGGTGGGCGGATATGAGAACGAGGGAGAACTGGTAGCTGCCTTTGAGAGGCGGCTTAAGGGAGCTGTAATGTAGACTATGGCTTTGAAAGGAGCCTTTGAAAGAAAAAAGAAAAGATTTCAAAAAAGGGTTGACCCTCCTCCTGGGGCAGGGGATACACTGTCATCAGATCCGGATCAATGCCAGCAGAAAGGGGAAGAGGAACATGCTTCAGATCGGTGAATTTTCAAGAATATGCCAGGTGAGCGTCAAGACGCTGCACCACTATGACAGGATCGGACTTCTGGCGCCTGCAAAGGTGGACGCCCTGACGGGGTACCGCTACTATGAAGCGGAGCAGATCGATGCCATGAACTATATCCAGCGCCTGAAACGCTACGGCTTTTCGCTGGATGAAATCCAAAAGCTCCTCACCCTTTCGGATGATAGAGAAATGCTGGTCAGGCTGCGGCAGCAGAAAGAGAGACTCAAGCAGGAGCAGCAGGAGAGAGCCCTCATCCTGAATGAGCTCCAGACGCATATTTCTGTATTTGAAAGGACAGGTGACAGAATGACATACCAGAAAGGTTACAGGATCGAAGTGAAAGACTCGCCGGCCATGAATGTGCTGACAAACCGGGCCATGATGAGTGTGGATGAATTCGGGAAGTACTACAGCCCCCTCTTTGAGCGGGTGCCAAAAGAGCGGGTCACCCCCACCGGAATAAACGGATCCAGGTACTACGATAAGGAGTTTGACCGGGAATCTTCGGACATTGAGCTCTTTATCGGAATAAAAGAGAAGGACAAGGCGGATGAGGTGATGGAGCCCCGCCTGTGCGCCATGACGCTCCACAGGGGCAGCTACTCCACCCTCTCGGAGGCCTACGGGGCGGTGGTCTCCTGGATCATGGAGAACGGCTATGAGATGGCGGGGGAGCCCTTTGAGCTCTATCTCAGGACCCAGTTTGACACCCTTTCCCCGGAGGAGTGGGAGACGGAGGTGTATTTTCCGGTGAGGAAGAAGTAAAATTTTATTCAGAATAAGCGGATAGAGGACGTGGAAGTTCATTTTATTGGACTCGCTTTTTGTTAAAATGGAAATAACAAAAAGCGGGTCTTTTTGTGTGACAAGGAGAGGTCGGAGTTTCCGGCAAAGAGACAATCATTTGTATATGAAGTCGAGATATTGTATGTTTATAATGTATGTAGATTATAACTATGCTAATATCCAAGGTTATTATACGGTTTTAATCTCGTCATTTTTATAGAAATGACGAGATTAAAACCGTTGATGAAGAGAAAAAATGTGTTAGTATTAAAAAAATATGATTTCTTAAGGAGTCTATATGAGGCATTATGACTATAAGGGGAAATATGAGAAATTGCTCTTGCCGGATATTGTTGCAATGGTCAGTCAGATTCATGAATATAAAGGGGAGCAGTCCCTTTTTATTGAAGCCAAGTCAGATACCCTTGCTCAGTTACTGGAGATTGCTAAAATTCAAAGTACGGAGGCATCAAATAGAGTCGAGGGAATTTATGTTTCAGATGAACGTTTGAGGAAAATTGTGAAAGATAAAACGATGCCTAAAACCAGAAACGAAAAGGAGATTGCCGGATATAGAGATGTGCTAAATACGATACATGAAAATTATGATTATATACCTATAAAATCTACCACTTTTTTGCAGCTACATCGAGATTTTTATAAATTTTCGAGTGATGAAGGGGGGAGGTTTAAAACTGCAGAAAATATTGAAGAACTATGTAAAGCGTTCAATGATATGAAGAATTACCCGGAATATGATCCTCTGCTTCTTATCCCGATGTTTGTTCTTGATTTTCTGTGTATACATCCTTTTGATGATGGGAATGGACGGTTGAGTAGACTTCTGACTTTACTGTTGCTGTATAGGGCGGGATATATGATTGGAATGTATATCAGCATAGAAAAGCTGATTGAACAGACAAAAATGAATTATTATGAAGCGCTGGAGGCAAGTTCGTTAGGGTGGTATGAGGGAGAGAATGATTATTTGCCATTTGTGCGGTATATGCTTGGCGTTGTAGTTGCTGCATACAGAGACTTTTCTTCCCGCGCCCAGTTGTTAGCAGTAAATAGGATGTCAAAGCCGGATCGTATTCGTGAAATAGTCAGAGAGACGATTGGACAGGTGACGCGGGCAGAAATAATGAAAAAATGTCCGGATATAAGCCAGGTGACAGTAGAAAGAACTTTGACAGAAATGGTGAAAAACGGGGAAATATTGAAAATTGGCGGCGGAAGATATACCGCTTATGTGTGGAATAGGGAGAAGTAAATATGATTACTGGAGAATTAAAAAATAAAATTGACAGTCTGTGGGAAATATTTTGGACTGGGGGCTTAACGAATCCATTAGATGTGATTGAACAAATGACATACCTGATGTTTATCAGGGATCTTGACGATGCAGATAATTTGCGAATGAAAGAAAGTGCGATGCTGGGTCTCCCATACCAGAGTGTGTTTGCAGAGAGCGTGAAGATAGGAGAACATACAATACCAGGAAATCAGTTGAAGTGGAGTGTCTTTCATGATTTCCCGGCGCAGAAAATGTACAGCACGGTACAGGAGTGGGTGTTCCCCTTTATAAAAAATTTGCACGGTAATAAGGAAAGTGCCTATGCAAAATATATGGGTGATGCGATTTTTAAAATTCCCACCCCCCTGCTCCTCGATAAGATTGTAACTGCTATGGATGAGATATATAATCAGATGGCGCAGCTTAAACAGGCGGATACGCGGGGGGATGTTTACGAATATTTATTGTCAAAACTTGCGACTGCAGGAGTGAATGGTCAGTTTCGCACGCCAAGACATATCATTAAAATGATGGTTGAATTAATGGATCCCAAGCCAAACGATACAATTTGCGATCCGGCCTGTGGAACTTCCGGATTTCTGGTTGCGGCCGGAGAATACTTGAAAGAAAATAAGAAAGAGACAGTATTGTTTGATAGAAAAAACAAAGAACATTTTATGAATCATATGTTCCATGGATATGATATGGACCGTACTATGCTGCGAATCGGAGCTATGAATATGATGACTCACGGCATAGAAAATCCATACATTGAATACCGTGACAGCCTGTCTGACCAAAATCCCGATAAAGAGCAGTACTCATTAATATTGGCAAATCCGCCCTTCAAGGGAAGTTTGGACTATGACACTGTATCGGCAGATTTGTTAAAGGTCTGTAAAACAAAAAAGACAGAACTTCTATTTCTGGCTCTTTTCATAAGAATGTTGACAACAGGCGGAAGATGCGCATGTATTGTTCCGGACGGAGTTTTGTTCGGGGCGTCAAAGGCGCATAAAGCAATCCGTAAAGCCATTGTGGAGGAAAATATTCTAAAGGCAGTTATTTCTATGCCATCCGGCGTTTTCAAACCATACGCAGGAGTGTCGACAGCAATTTTAATATTTACGAAAACAGGACATGGTGGGACGGATAAGGTTTGGTTCTATGATATGAAAGCAGATGGATTCAGCCTTGATGATAAACGCTCTCCGGTCAATGAAAATGATATTCCGGATATAATAAACAGATTTCATAATCTTGAAAAGGAAACAGGAAGAAAGCGTACAGAACAGTCCTTTTTTGTGGATAAAAGTGAAATCGTAGAAAATGAGTACGATCTTTCCATTAACAAATATAAAGAAATTGAGTACGTGCCGGTTGAATATCCGCCTGCGAAAGAGATTATGGCGGAGTTGAACAGACTCGAGCAGGAAATCGCAGGAGAGATGAAGAAACTGGAAGAGATGCTGGAGGAAGATTCGGAATAGGGATATATGGGAATTTAGGAGATGGTACATACTTTTGAAAACATATCTGACATATTTTGATGAAACTGGTGATGACGGAATTACAACGGCTTCAAGTGATCATTTTATTTTGACAAGTATTTATATGCCGGCTGAAAACTGGCAGGATAATTTTGACAAAATCAGAAAACTAAGAAAAGATTTGAAAGAGCGATATGGATTTCATGTAAGTGAAGAGATGCATACAAAACATTTTTTGACAGGCAAAAATCCATATAGAAAGTACAAATGGACTAAAGAAGAAAAGCAAGAGATCATCGTTGCGTTTACCAAAATGGTTGGTGAATTAAATTTGAAGATTATTAACGTGATAATTGATAAAACTAAAATTAAAAAAGAAGATTATCCTGTGTTGGAAAATGCTTTGAAATATAATATTCAAAGGATAGAAAATGATAGCAAAGGAGAGTGGAATTATCTTATAATTACAGACAAAGGAAGAACTGCCCCTATGAGAAAGACTGCAAGAGCTATTCGAGTATATAATCCCATACAGTCACAGTATTCATATGGATATAGAAATCAACCGATCAAATACTTGATTGAGGATATTATGGAGAAAGATTCTTCAGAGTCTTATTTCATACAGATATGTGATTTTATATCGTTTTTTGTACATTTGTACTATTCGTGCTATGAAAAGAACAAAGAACTGCCAAAGCGTGTGGCAAATGTGATTGATAAAAAATTTGTGGGAAGAGTTATGGCGACCCTGAAGCAGACAGAAAAGATTAATCTAAAGGCAAATGAGAAGCATGCATATGGTTTTGTGATTTATCCAAAATAAAACACCACCTACGCCGCATTCGCGGTTTCAGTGGTTCAACTATATTATATGAAATAATTATAATTTAGTCAACAAATTATAAGATAAATTCGGATTTGTAGGGATGATATAGATGAAGAAAAAATTAAAAGATGTCTGTGATTTTTATAGTGGAACAGGATTTCCAACACAGTATCAAGGTGAAATAGAAGGAGATTATCCATTCTATAAGGTTGGCGATATAGCAAATAATGCTACTACTGGTAAGATATATTTGGAACTATGTAATAACTATATTTCTAAAGATATAGCTAAGACTATAAAAGGTTGTATTTTACCTAAAGATACGGTTGTTTTTGCAAAAATTGGAGAAGCACTTAAACTCAATCGAAGGGCTATAACAAGCTGTGAGTGTTTAATTGATAATAATGCTATGGGGATTGCGCCTAAGATTAATCAACTACGAATTCAGTATTTTTTCTTTTTTATGAAGAATCTAAAAATGCAATCATTAGCAGAGTCAACTACAGTTCCTTCTGTTAGAAAAACAAAGCTTGAGAATTATGAAATAGAGGTTCCGTCAATGGAAGCTCAAGAAGAGATTGAGAAGAAACTTGCTCTTATTTTAGATATAATTGAAAAACGTAAACAGGAGTTAGTTGGTTTAGACAGCCTCATCAAAGCCCGATTTGTAGAGCTGTTTGGAGATATAAATACTAACGATAAGAATTGGGATTGTGAGCCTTTGGGAGAACTATGTACAATTGTAAGAGGTAGTTCCCCAAGACCAATAGAGCAGTTTTTAGGTGGAGATGTTCCTTGGATTAAAATAGGCGATGCTACAGATGGAGACAATATCTATCTGAATTCGACAAAGGAATACATTATTCAAGAAGGTGTTAAGAAGAGCCGATTAGTTAAGGCAGGTAGTTTGATATTTGCGAATTGTGGAGTGTCTTTGGGATTTGCAAGAATTATTACTTTTGATGGTTGTATTCATGATGGTTGGCTTGCAATGGAAGATATTGATGAAAGACTTGATAAAGTATTTCTATTGCAAGCATTAAATCAAATGACGGAACATTTTAGAGCGATTGCACCAGATGGAACACAGCCAAATTTGAACACTGCGATCATGAAGGCATTTATGCAGGTTATTCCTCCAATTGAATTGCAAAGAGACTTTATTAAGTTTGTAGAACAAATAGATAAATCAAAAGTTGCAGTTCAAAAAGCATTAGATGAAACACAACTTTTGTTTGATAGCTTGATGCAAAAATATTTTGGCTAAATTCTTTCCTTACAATATGTTATACTCCTTGAAAAAGGGGATAAAAATGGAAGAAAAACTTGTAAGTATTCTAAATGAAATGGCGGGGTATTTGAATATTTCGCAGATGAAAAAATTACAGGAGGTTTTAATAAAAAATCTTTCTGAAAATAATCTTCAAAGAAAAGAGATTACGAATACAGAATATCTAAAACTTTTTTTGGACGCAAAGAAAATAGAGGGCTGTTCTGAACGAACGCTGAAGTATTATCAAGTGACAGTAGATCAGTTGTTGACCCAGATTGCAACTCCTATCCGAAAGATAACGACAGAAGAGTTAAGAAAATATCTGGTGGATTATCAAAAGATAAATAATTGCAGTAATGTAACGGTTGATAATATACGGCGGAATATATCGAGTTTTTTCTCATGGCTTGAGGAAGAAGATTTTATTTTGAAGAGTCCGATGAGACGGATACATAAAATCAAAACAAAAACAGTTGTCAAAGAAACCATATCGGATGAAAATATTGAGAAAATGAGGGATGGGTGTCATTCTTTACGGGATTTGGCAATTATTGATTTGCTTTATTCTACGGGAATTCGAGTAGGGGAGCTTGTGAATTTAAACATAGGTGATGTGAATTTTGAGCAGAGAGAATGTATTGTTTTTGGAAAAGGTGATAAGGAACGAAGGGTTTATTTTGATGCGAGAACAAAAATACATCTGCAAGAGTATATAGAAAGTAGGAAAGATAATAATTCTGCTCTGTTTGTTACGCTGGATTATCCATATGATCGTTTAAAGATTAGTGGCGTTGAAATCAGATTAAGAGAATTAGGACGAGCATTAAATCTGAGTAGAATTCATCCGCATAAATTCAGAAGAACTATGGCTACACGAGCGATTGATAAGGGGATGCCGATCGAACAAGTGCAAAAACTTTTGGGCCATTCACAAATAGATACTACCATGCAATATGCTATTGTAAATCAGAACAATGTAAAAACATCCCATCAGAAATATATAGCGTGATTTTGGCAATTCGGATTTGTGGGGATGTGGTAGGTCGATAAGGGGGAAGAAATACGGGAACTAAAAGCAGAAAAAGGATTCCGGAAATTCATGACATTATATTTAAAAACAAGCAAAATATTCCGTGGAATGATGTGGAAAAATATTTGAAAAAGTATATTGGAGAAACATATGTGGTTGAAGCATATAAGGACGAAATTTCTATCGCTGGCGAGTTCCCGGATGAATATGCGGAATCAAAATACACCAAATCTTTAAGAGGGGCTTTGGCAAAGGCAAAAGCGAATGCGGCACAAATAATAGGGGAACTTATTGGCTGTGCAGAGAATAAACGATGGATTGAAAATAAAAATAGTAAGCATTACAAAGATGCTTCGCAAGGCTGGTATAGATATGATACCTGTTTTATTCTTCCTGTAAAGGGAAGTGATGAAGAAATGGAAAGGAAAAATGTTTATGAGGCGACGCTTGTGGTGAGAAAAACACAGCAAGGAATGTTCTTGTATGATATGATAAATATAAAAAAAGAAGCGAGTATGCCGCTTGAGTCAAAATGACTGTACGGTAAAAAACCGCTTCTCTAATGATTATATTAGCAGGAGTGTCAAGAAAAATCAATAAAAATTTACAGAAGAATAATGCTCTTGTTTAAGGATCGACTATGGTATGGATTGAAAATTTATAATTTTTAGTACCAGAAAAGTTTGTTTTTAAGGAGTATATTGATGATTAAAGTAAAATTAGGGGATATATGCACGAAACAATCCTCAAACTATATGCAAAAAGATTTAGATAAGTTGGAAGGAGAATATCCTGTCTACGGTGCAAGTGGTCTAATTAAAAAAATAGATAGATATCATCAAGATAAAGATTACATAGCTGTAGTGAAAGATGGTGCAGGCATTGGACGAACAATGTATTTGCCAGCCGAATCTTCAGTAATAGGAACGCTTCAATATTTAATTCCTAATGCTGGAATTGATGCTAAATACCTTTATTATGCAGTGAAATCTCGGCATTTAGAAAAATATTATACAGGAGCAACAATCCCTCATATATACTTTAAGGATTATCAAAACGAACCAATTATTATACACCGCAAAGAGCAACAAAATCAGATAGTTTTTATTCTTGGAGAAATTGAAAAAATAATAGAAGACAGAAAGCAAGAGCTGGTCTGTTTGGAGACCCTTGTTAAAGCCCGATTTATCGAGATGTTTGGAGATCCGATAAGCAACCCGAAAGGTTGGACAAGGGGGCCTTTGGGTAGCCGTTGCGAAATCATCACAGGTAACACGCCCTCACGTGCTGAAGCGAAAAATTACGGGCAATTTATCGAATGGATTAAATCTGATAATATCAATACTCCGTATACTTTTTTGACAGAAGCGCAAGAATATCTGTCGGAAATTGGTTTTCAGAAATGTAGATTTGTAGAATCAGGTAGCTTGTTAATGACTTGTATTGCTGGCAGTATTAATTGTATAGGAAACGTGGCTGTAGCAGACCGCCGCGTAGCGTTCAACCAACAAATTAACGCCATTGTCCCCAATGAAGATGAAGTGCTTTACCTTTACTGGCTTATGTTATTATCAAAACCAGCGATACATCGAACTATTAACATGGCTCTTAAAGGAATATTAAGCAAGGGACAACTATCTGAAATGGTGTTTCCATTCCCACCAGTAATACTACAAAAGCAGTTTGCCGCCTTCGTCGAACAGACCGACAAATCAAAAGTTGCATAAGAGCTATAGACCCCGAGGGCAATTCCTGTGAGCTGTTATTCTATAAAAAGGAAGGTGATTTACGTGACCAATTTTGATTTCCTAAAAGCGGAGCCAAAATTCAGCAGTTTCGCGGATGTTGCAGTTTCTGCGGAACGTATCTTGAGCATCGATGTTGCGGCAAGTGTATTAAATTGCCGACGAGCAATGGAATTTGCGGTGAAGTGGATGTATTCTGTTGATAAGTCCCTTGTAATGCCGTATCAGGATAAGCTGGTCAGTTTGATGAATACAGAGGAATTTCGCGGTATCGTGAGTGAAGATATTTGGAAACGAATGGATTACATTCGCCATCTTGGAAATAGTGCGGCTCATAACGGGAAAAAGATTACCATAGAACAGGCGAAGTTGTGTCTGGAAAATTTGTATATCTTTTTAGATTTCGTGGCATATTGCTATGCAGATCATTATGAGGTAAGCCAGTTTGATATCAGCTTGCTGGAAAAAACAGAAAAGACCGGAGAGGTTAAGAAACCGGAAATCTCCTCAATAGATTTGCAGGCGCTTATTGAAAAGAACAAGTCTTTGAAAGAACAACTGACGGCAAGACGTGAAGAACAGCAGCAGACATACGTGCCAAAACCATTGGATTTATCGGAGTATGACACGCGGAAACTATATATTGATACCATGCTCATGGATGCAGGATGGACAGAGGGGAAGGATTGGCTTAGAGAGGTAGAGCTTCCGGGAATGCCCAATAAATCTGAAAAGGGACGTGCGGATTATGTTCTCTATGATGATGCCCACAGACCACTTGCTGTCATTGAGGCAAAGCGTACATGTACGGACGTGTCCAAAGGGCGGCAGCAGGCAAAATTATATGCAGATATATTGGAAAAGCAGTATGGAAGAAGACCGGTTGTTTTTTTGACAAATGGATTTGATACACGGATTATCGACGGGCAATATCCGGAGCGGAGAGTGTCTGTTATCTATTCCAAAAGAGACCTGGAGAAATGGTTTAATCTGTTATCGATGAGGACAGATTTAAGCAATGTTTGTATAGATAAAAACATTGCCGGAAGATATTACCAAGAGGGGGCAGTCAAAGCTGTATGCGACAGTTTTGGAAAGAAAAACAGGCGAAAAGCTTTGCTTGTGATGGCTACCGGATCTGGGAAAACAAGAACAGTGATAGCTTTGTGCGATATACTTCTACAGCATGGTTGGGTAAAAAATATTCTGTTCCTGGCAGACAGAAACTCTCTTGTAACACAGGCGAAGAGAAGCTTTGTCAATTTGCTTCCAAGTCTGTCTGTGACAAATTTGTGCGAAGAAAAAGATAATTATTTGGCTCATTGTGTGTTTTCTACATATCAGACAATGATGAATTGTATTGATGCTGTCAGAGACGAGCAGGGGAAATTATTTACATGTGGGCATTTTGATCTTGTGATCTGTGATGAAGCGCACCGGTCAATCTATAACAAATATAAAGACATTTTTGAATATTTTGATGCGCCTCTGGTAGGATTAACAGCAACGCCGAAAGACGAAATTGACAAAAATACTTACAGTATATTTGAACTGGAAAACGGAGTGCCGACATATGGATATGATCTGGCACAGGCGGTAAAGGACGGTTATCTGGTTGATTTCCTTTCTGTTGAGACATCGCTGAAATTTATAGAGCAGGGAATTGTATACGATGAGCTGTCAGAAGAAGACAAGGAAGCATATGAAGAGACTTTTGAAAACGAAGAGGGAGAAATTCCGGAAGCGATTAATTCTTCAGCTCTGAATACCTGGATATTTAATGAAGATACAATAAAAAAAGCTCTGCACATATTGATGACAGAAGGTATTCGGATTAATTATGGGGAGACGCTGGGAAAGACAATTATATTTGCAAAAAACCATAATCACGCGGAAAAGATTTTGGAAGTATTTGGGAAGGAATATCCGGAACTGTCAGGCTATGCCAAGGTGATAGACAATCACATGACTTATGCTCAGAGTGCAATTGATGAATTTTCGGAGCCGGAGAAATTACCCTGGATTGCAATTTCTGTCGATATGTTGGATACAGGAATAGATGTGCCGGAAGTGTTGAACCTGGTATTTTTTAAAAAAGTGATGAGCAAGGCAAAGTTCTGGCAGATGATCGGGCGTGGTACCAGACTTTGTGAAGGCTTGTTGGACGGAGAGGACAAGAAGAAGTTTTATATTTTTGATTTTTGTGGAAATTTTGAATTCTTTCGTATGAATAAAGGGAAGGCCACGGCCAATATGGTGGCTCTTCAGGGTGCGGTTTTTAATTTGGAATTTCAGATTTCTTATAAGCTACAGGATCTGAAATACCAGACAAAACGGCTGATTTCTTACAGAGATACTCTGATCGAACATATGGTCAGCAAGGTACAGGAACTAAACCGAAATAATTTCGCGGTCAGACAGCATCTACGGTATGTGGATAAGTATTCGGTCGCAGATAACTATCGAAGCATAAGCTATGAAGATACGTTGACGGTCCGTAAAGAACTTGCACCGCTTATCAATCCCGATAATGATGATGCCAGTGCGGTTCGATTTGATGCACTGATATACGGTATTGAACTTGCTTATCTTGCGGGAGAAAAATATGGAAAAGCGCGTACAGATCTTCTGAAGAAAGTCACTGCGATAGCAGGTGTGGCAAACATTCCGGAAATTATGGTCCAGTCGGAGCTGATTGGTAAAATCCTCCATACGGATTATCTGGAAAATGCGGGCATAGATGAGTTTGAAGAAATTCGTAAAAGCCTCAGAAGCCTGATGAAGTATCTGCCCATAAAAGTGGTAAGGTATGATACAAACTTTGATGATGATATATTGTCAATAGAATGGAAACAATCGGATTTGGAAAATGATGACCTGAAAAATTATAAAGCGAAGGCAGAGTATTATGTGCGCCAGCATCAGGATCATATCGTGATCGCAAAACTAAAAAAGAATAAGCCGTTAACCCATGCGGACATAGAATCGTTGGAACAGATTTTATGGAGCGAGCTGGGAACAAAAGACGAGTATATGGCCGAATATGGGGATAAGCCGTTGGGAGAGTTTGTAAGAGAGATCACAGGGCTTGATATGAATGCCGCAAAAGAGGCATTTTCAGAGTATCTCAGCGATACAAACCTGGATAGCAGGCAGATTTATTTTGTGAATCAGATTGTAGAGTATATTGTGCATAATGGGTTGATGAAAGATTTATCCGTACTTCAAGAACCACCTTTTACAGATCGAGGGAGCATTGTGGAGATTTTCACAGACATGAATATTTGGACAGGTATAAGAAAAGTGATCAGTTCGATCAATGACAACGCAGTAGCATAATAATCCGGTATAACCAAAGAATGGGAGAACACCAATGAAAAACTGGCAGGAATATTTTCTTCCCCGCATCCTGGAGCGGGGCTGGAACTATTATAAGGACGGTGCGGTACAGTCTCTCACCACAACGCCTACAGGCTATAGGGCCACTGTGTCGGGAACAGAGGACTATGAGGTGGAGATTGAGCCGGATGGGGATGAGATTGCAGAAATGTACTGTGACTGCCCTTATGCGGACGACGGCAATTACTGCAAGCATATGGCGGCAGTGCTCTATGTGGTGGAGGAGGAAGATGTAGAAGTCTTCGCCTCTGGAAACCGCGGCAAGAGTGCCCAGGCTGATAAAGCAAAGAAAAGCAAAAATAAAAAAGAGGATCAGATACAGGAGATCGTAGCGTCTATTCCTGAGGAGGAGCTGCGGGGTATTGTCATATCCCTGGCGCGTCAGGATACATCTTTTTGCAATACTCTCCTGACAAAATACGGACCCAGGGATCCGATGATGCTTGTGCGTCTGGAAAAAGAGGTGGATGAGATCGGATGGCGACACTCTGACCAGAGCGGCTTTGTGGACTATGAGGAAGCCTATGATTATGCATGTGAATTACAGGATGTCCTATACGAGCACGTGCCTGAGCTGATCGGGAGAAATTGTCTGAAGGAGGCATTTGAACTGACCAATCATGTCTTCCACGAAATTGGGACCAGGGATATGGGCGATTCTGATGGTGGGACGATGGAGGTGGCAGGCGCGTGCTATGAGATGTGGCGCCGGATACTGGATGCGTCAGATGAGAGGGAAGAGGAAGAAATGATCCGGTGGTTTCAGGAGCATCGGAAATGGTATGTCCTGGATTACCTGCAGGATGTCATGGAAGAGTTCATGATAAGTGAGTTTGGCAATGAGGAGCTGCTCCACGAACAGCTGAGGGATTTGGATGGACAGATCAGGGAGCTGGAGCAGAGCGTGGACAAGGACTGGTATGCCGGATATCAGTGTGAGGAGGCAGTCCTGCGCCGGATCAGCATTATGGAGCGTCTGGGATATTCCAGGCAGGACATACGGACGTACAGAGACCAGTACCGACAATTCTCCGGGATACGCATGCAGGAAGTCAGAGAGTACCAGCAGGATAGAGACTATGATAAGGCTGCGGAGGTGCTGAGAGAGAGCAAAGAGCTGGATAAGGACAAGTGCGGCCTGGTGTCGGATTACAGTCAGAAGCTGATCGACATCTATGAAAGGACGGGAGATCAGGTTTCTTACAGGAAGGAGCTCCTCTGGAATATATTTCACTGTGGACAGAGCGACCTGGAACGTCTTATGAGACTAAAAAAAATATGTACTGAACAGGAATGGAACGAATACCGGGAGAAATATCTGGAGCAGTCGGGAAGAGAGCCTGTGAAGTTTATGCTGCTGGAGCATGAGAAACTATACGGGCGGCTTCTGGCGGAAATAGAGAGGGAAGGATGGATCAGCCGGCTTGACCAGTATGAAAAAGTGCTGAAGGAGCATTTCCCGGAGCGAGTAAGGGATATGTATATCCGCTATGTGCAGAGTCAGGCGGAAAGGACATCCTACAGGAAAATGTATAAGGAGCTTGTGGTATATTTAAAGAAGATAAAGAGATATCCTGACGGAGAAAAGATGGCCCGGAAGATTGCAGACGAATGGAAACAAAAGTACCGGCGAAGATCCGCCATGATGGACGAGCTTGGACGGGCTGGATTTTAGGAGGTCTTTATGGGAAGAAGACGGCAGAGAGTCGGGGTATCCCTGGACTCGGGAGATGTTGTAAAATTGAGGGACGAGGAGATACGGGCCATTCTGCGGGCGGCGGATGAGCTGATCGGTGTGGGAGGACGAAGCATGCTGGTGAAAATACTGAAGGGCTCCAAAGATAAGAAAATCCTGGAGCATCACCTGGATGAGTGTCCTGTATACGGATATTACCGCAGCCTGACGATGGAAGAAATATCCAGAAGAGTGGACTGGACTCTGGAGGAGGACTATCTGCGGATTGAGTACAGCGGAAGGCTTCCCATGCTTGTTTTTTCCGAAAAAGGATGGGGGATTGAGGAGAAGACGTTTGCGGAAGAGATTTACGCAGAATTTTGCCGTGCCCTGAGCGAGGGGGAACAGTCTGTCATCACCAGGATGAAGGATATTAACCGGCAGGTGGTGTTTGATGTGCTGGAAATGATCCGAAACAGCGGGAAAAGAGAGTTTATCCCTCTGCTGGAAGCTTGGAAGAAGGTTGAAGTGCGCAAGGTCCGGGAGAGGATAGAGAGTGTTCAGAAATCGCTGGGCAGCCCTGCATATGAGCCGACCGTTTCGTTTGTGAAGGCGGGGAAGACCAGCGCCAGGGAAATTTCGGAACTGGTGCAGAAGACAGTGCGGACAGTTTACCCCAAATATTATCCGCAGGCAGTGGCAGATTTTTTCGCTATGTTTCACAGCAAGGACAGGATTTCGCAGGATATACTGGAGGGGAAGGTGTGGGTGCTGCGATTGGACGGGCGCATCATCGGAACCGGGAGCCTGGAGGAGGAGCACGTTACAAGAGTGTATGTGCTGCCTGAGTTCCAGGGAAAGGGATACGGCGCCTGGATCATGGGGGAACTGGAAAAGGAAATCCGCAAGCACCATGACAGGGCAGTGCTGGATGCCTCTCTCCCGGCCTGCTGCTTTTACGAGAAGCTCGGGTATAGGACGGTCTCCCACCAGAGCATGTCTGTTTTCGACGGGACGGTGCTTGTATACGAGATTATGGAAAAAAGGCTGCATTGAGGATTGTATCCGGCGACACAATATGTTATGATACTTGAACAAACACATGTTCGAAAAAGGAAGTGGCTGCAGTGCGAGAACAGACAAGCGAAGACCTGACAATCTATACAAAGACAGTTCCGGCACGGGCGGGGGAGTATGCGGATTTCCCCGGAGACCTCCTTCCGGAAATCGGCTCCTATCTGGAAAAGCATGGGATTTCCCGTCTCTATATCCACCAGGCAGAGATGTTCGAGAGGGCGGCCAGCGGAGAGAATGTGATGATCACGACATCCACGGCCAGCGGTAAGACTTTGAGCTTTCTTCTGCCTGTGCTGCAGGCGATCCTTAAGGACCCTCTGACGAGGGCTATTTTTGTCTATCCCACAAAGGCTCTGGCAAGCGACCAGTACCGGGCACTGCGCCCGGTACTGGAGTATTTCGGGGAGGGACGGATCTCGGCGGGAGTGTATGATGGGGATACCATGCCTGCAGAGAGGAGCAGGATACGCAAGAATGCGAACATTATTTTCACTAACCCGGAGATGCTCAATGGAGCTTTTCTGCCCAACCACAGTAAATACGGATTTGATTTTATTTTTGCCAATCTGAAATATGTGGTGATCGATGAACTTCACAGCTATCGGGGAGCCTTTGGGACTCACCTTTCCAATATTTTCCGCAGGATGAAGCGAGTCTGCGGATACTATGGGTCTCAGCCCCAGTTTCTGTGCAGCTCCGCCACCATTGCAAACCCGGTGGAGCTGGCACGGAAGATCTGCGGCGTGTCCTTTGCTCTGGTCAGCAGAGACGGAGCGCCGGCTCCGGAGAAGGAGTACCGGATCCTCCAGCCTCCCAGCATCAAGGGCAGCAATGACAAGGAGTATGGCAGGCAGTCGGCGTCCTCTGTAGCATCAGAACTGATTCCCCTTCTTGCGGAGGAGGAGCATCATTTTATTGCCTTTGGGAAAAGCAGGAGAAATGTGGAAGTTATTTTAAAGGAGGCCAGGGACAGACTGGATGAGGCCGGATTTCTGGCCGGGGCGGACAGCTCCCGGATCGCCGGATACAGAGGGGGATATACCCCACAGGAGAGAAGGCAGATCGAGGGGAAGATGACCAATGGGGAACTGCTTGGTCTTGTGTCTACCAATGCGCTGGAGCTGGGAATTGATATCGGAAAGCTGGACTCCACAGTGATCGTGGGATACCCGGGGACACGTGCTTCCTTCTGGCAGCAGACCGGGCGGGCCGGAAGAAACGGAGAGAAGTGTGTGAATTATCTGATCCTGGAAAACCAGCCTTTTGATCAGTACATTGCCGTTGACCCGGACTGGCTTTTTGCCGGAGGCAGCGAGAATGCGATCGTAGACCCGGATAATCTGCTGATCCAGCTGTCGCATATCCGGGCAGCTGCGGCAGAGCTGCCCCTCTCTCTGGACGATGCAGCCCTTTTTCCGGATCTGGGTGAGGTGATACCTGTGCTCCTGAATGCAGAGGAGGTCCGCGCCCTGTCAGGCCGGTTTGCCTGGTCAGGATCTGCTTTTCCGGCAGGGGATTACAGTCTGAGGAACATGGATAAGACCCGGTTTAAACTGCTTCTTTGCGAGGAGGGAAGCGGGACCATGCGTGAGATCACCGAGATGGATGAGTCCCAGGCCTACCACGAGCTCCATCCGGGGGCGGTCTACATGCACGACGGGGAGCTCTACGAGGTGCTGAAGCTGGATCTTGTAAGCCGGACAGCGGAGGCAGTGCCCTTTGAGGGCAATTATTACACTGTGCCTGGGGGAACCCAGGAGACAAGGATCCTGCAGGTGTTCCAGGAGGAGGACTTTGAGAGGAGCCATATTTGTTTTGGGGACATCAATGTAAATGAAGTGGTCTCCATGTACAAAAAGCTCCAGTTTCACAACCACCAGAATCTGGGTTATACTTCTCTGACAGTCCCCTTGCAGAAAGACTACGACACAGAAAGTACCTGGATCACGATCCCGGAGAATGTGGTGTGGACCTACCGCAGCCTTTTAGCGCCTGCAAGGAACGGAGAGCTGACACTGAACAATCATTTTGAGGGAATGGCCTGGGCTATAAAGAATGCGGCTATGATGGTGACCATGACAGAGCGGGATGACATTGATGTGATCGTATCCAACAATGCCCTCATTCCAAATAGCAGGACAGGAGAGGAAGTCTGTCTCTATATTTACGACAAATATGAGGGAGGGCTTGGGTACTCGGAGAAGATCTATGACCTGGTGCCCCAGATCGTGGACGCCGCTGTTCGGATGGTGGGAGGATGTGCCTGTGAGGATGGATGTCCTGCCTGCGTGGGGGATTACAGTCTGGACAAGAAAATGGTCCTGTGGGGGTTGGAAAATTTAAGAGAGCAGACTGCGCCGCCGGATTTTCATGGCAAAAAGGCCGGGGTGGAAGCGCCTGCTTTAGAGAAAGCATTCTCCTTTTTCGACCTGGCGGATCAGTGGCCAGCCTTCTGCGACACAGTAGTGAGAAGCAAAGAGAGAGGCGGCGCGTTCCTGGGTGTGATCCAGAAAGTGGAGGTAGAAGGACACTGCCTGATCCTGACGCTGGGAAGCCGCTTTTACGGGACGTGGATGGATGATCCGAACAACCGGCGGTGGTTAGAAAGCACTCTGCGCCGCTACGTATCCTGCCCGGCAGATATGAGGGTGGAATTCCGCGTGGAGGAAGACGGGGAGCGAGTGGAAAAGACAAAGGGAAAGCTGAGGCGCAGATACGATGACCGACTTTCGTGAGAAACAAAAAGAGAGGTTCTGTAAGATCCGTACACACCAGTTAAACGCGTACCAGAGGGAGGCAGTGTTGGATGCGAGCCCTGCCTGTGTGGTCAATGCCAATGTAGGCAGCGGAAAGACGACAGTACTTATTGAGAAGATCCTTTATCTGCATTTTGAAAAAAAGGTTCCCCTGGAGAATATGGTGGTACTTACGTTCACAAACAAGGCGGCAGGCGAGATCATTCAGAGACTTTTGGAGCGGGAACCCTCAGTCACAGAGGAAGAGACAGCCCGTTTCGGGACATTTCACAGCGTGGCGCTTTTTCTCCTGAAGAATTGCCTTCCGTTGGAGACGGAAGGATGGACCAGGGATTTTTCTGTCATGGACCCGGATGAGGAGACGGAGCTGGCCCTGGCTCTTGCAGCACAGAGAGGACTGAAGATCAAGTACAAAAACAGGCTGAAAAAGCGACTGGAGCAGGAACGCACCTCCTGGCAGCAGGGGAAGACATCGAGATACGGAGACGATCTGTTTCAGCTTTTTCCCCTGCTGGAGCAGGAGAAAAAGCGGCAGAACAAGATGACTTTTTCGGATCTGATCCAGGTCAGCACGGCTCTTCTGCGCAGAGAAGACAACTGCCCGGAGTGGATCATTGTGGATGAAGTGCAGGACAGTGACGTCCTGCAGCTGGACTTTCTGGAGGCACTTGGAACGGACAGAGAGGGAGAGCGCCGGTCGCGGCTCTTTGCGGTGGGGGATCCGAACCAGGTGATCTACAGCTGGCGGGGCACGACGGAGAATATGTTCTTCCTGCTCAAACACAGATTTCAGGCAAAAGAACTCTCCCTTCCGGTGAACTACCGTTCTAATGCGTCCATCCTGGAGGCGGCCAACCGTTTTCTGCAGTTCGGAGGAAAGATCGAGGGTGCGCGAAGGACACAGGAAAGGATTGCCGTGCGCAACCACTACGATCCTTTCCAGGAGGCGGAGTATCTGGCTGATCGGATAGAAAAGCTCCACGCAGACGGCCTGGACTACAGGGAGATAGCCGTCTTTTACCGTCTCCAGAGACAGGCCGAAGTTCTTGAGAAGATCTTTCAAAGAGCGGGTATTCCCTGCAGTCTGTCGCTGAAAAGGACCCTGGGAGATGTGCCGGTGCTTGACTATCTGGTAAAGATCCTTAAGTTTTCCGTCAATCCCGCTGACAGCCAGACAGGGATACAGGTGCTGGCGGACCGGAGGTATGGAAGAAAGATCAGTCTGAAAAAAGCGGCTGCCATTGTGGAGGGGCGGGAGAAAGAAGTTTCCCCTCTTCTGGACCGGATGACCGGGTTTGCCGGGGCGGTGGAAGAATTGCAGGGACAACTCTGCGCCCGGTGGATGTTTGACTACTTTGATCTCGGGGAACAGCTGCACCCGACTTCCGCTGACTGCGAAAGAGATGCGGAGGAAGCGATGCGACTTCTGGAGCATATCTGCCGGTTCTGCCAGGGTCAGGATGGGGGCTTTATGGAGAATCTGCGCCGTTTCCTGGACAGCTCTATGCTCTATGGCCTGGAATTTTTAAAGGAAGACGAAAAAGAGGAGGATGGTGTCCGGCTGATGACCCTCCATGCCTCCAAGGGACTGGAGTTTGACACGGTGTTTTTGATCGGTATGAATCAGGGGATGATCCCCCTGCGGTGCCAGAACTTTGAGCAAGAGGAAGAGGAGAGACGGCTTTTCTTTGTGGGGATCACAAGAGCCAGGAATCACCTGGAACTGTCCTACTACACAAACCCGGGAGAACCTGGAGTTCTGGAGGGATACAGCCCCTATCTGCGGATGATCCCGGAGCATCTTCTGGACTGGAGAGAACTGCGCAGTCAGGAGGAGAAGAGGGCCAGCCTGCAGGAACTAAGAAGAGAGGTGGCAGCCGGGATGAGAAGAAGACAGCAAGAGCAGAAGCCCTGCAAAGAGGAGCACGGCCCGGAGAAGTCCTATGGGGAAGAAACTGATCCGGAGGTAAGGAAGATAAGGAGAGCCCGCCATCGGAAATACGGAGAAGGGGTCATTGTGGGCGGGGACGAGATGATGATCGAGGTGGAGTTTGTAAGCTACGGGCGAAAGCAGTTCCTCAGAGCCTTGGGGGAAGTGGAAGAAATAGATTGAAAACGAGATCGCTGCAGAGGAGATGATGACCATGGCGGTGGAAAACGGAGAGTGGATTCTTCACGGAATGGACTGGGACAGCCGGGAGCGCATCCGGTCCTGGAGAGAATTGACAGACTATGTAGAGCAGGTTGGATTTTTGCCTCTTTTTAAAAATGAGGTGGACGGATTTTCGGTGGAGGAGAAGACCTCGCCTCTTTTCTGGTGGACAGGAGATCCAAAGCAGGATCCCTGGGAGTGGAGAGCTATGATCGCCAGAAGTGAGAAAGTGGCCTACGGGAAATTTTTCAACAAAAAGGCGGGATTTATCTCCCTGAAATGGTTCCCGTATTTCGCTAATTACAGGCGGGACGGCTATGACTTTGATGCCAGGTGGGAGGACGGCCTGGCCGGATATCGAAGTAAGAAGATCATGGATCTATTTGATGAGGGGGAGACGTATGCATCCTATGAACTGAAAAAGGATGCCGGATTTGGAAAAGGAGGGGAGAAGAACTTCAGCGGCATAGTGACGGAGCTGCAGATGCAGACCTATCTGGTGACCAGAGACTTTCGACAGAAGAGGAACCGCAAAGGTCAGACTTACGGGATGGCTGCGTCTGTCTATGTAAGACCGGAGACACTGTGGGGATATGAGATCGTATCTGCGGCCTATAGGGAAGCGCCGGAGAAGTCAGGGCAGAGGATCATGGACCGGGTCAGAGAGCTGTACCCGGATGCAGATGAGAAGAAGATACGGAAGGTGTGCAGATGATGCGGGCGTTGCAGGGAGATCTGTGATTTTGTTGCATACATCGGGCAGAAAAGGTATGATAAATTTATCTGAGCAGCAAAGCACGGACATCAGCAGATAGAACAGGAGGAGACCAGAACATGAAGATCACAAGCATTGCCCTGGATCTGGACGGAACTACGCTGAACAGCCGGGGTGTATTGACTGAAAGAACACGACAGACTCTTGCGCGGGCGGCCCAAAGCGGCATCTGTGTGATCCCCGCCAGCGGGCGTTCTTTTGACTCCCTGCCCGGGGAGATCCTGCGTATCCCCGAAGTCCGCTATGTCATCACTTCAAACGGAACAGCAGTGATGGATGTGCATACAGGAACGTATCTGCGCAAATTTGTGCTGACAGAAGAGTCGGTGGAGAAGATTCTCCTTCTCATGGAGGATGAAGAGGTGGCCTATGAGGCGTTCATAGACGGGAAAGCCTACGCCCAAAGCTCCTATGTGGAAGATCCGGTGCGATTTGGAGCTATGCCGGCGGCTATTGATTATATACGCAGGACACGGGAGCCGCTGGAGGACATGGAGACGTTTATCCGGGCTGGAGCAGCGGCGGGGAAGTTGGATTGTCTGGATGTGGTAGTGAAGGGCGAGGAGAAAAAAAGCAGACTGTGGCAGCTTCTGGAGAGGGAGGTGCCGGATATCTATGTGACTTCCTCTGTGCCGCAGCTTCTGGAGATTTCCTACAAAGATGCAGGCAAGGATTCAGCCCTTCGGTTTCTGCTGGAATACCTTGGGCTGGAGCAGGCGGAGTCCGCGGCTTTCGGCGATGGGGACAACGACAGGGGCATGCTTGCCTTTGCGGGGATAGGGATCGCAGTTGCCAACGGATCACAGGGATGCCTGCAGGCGGCGGACCATGTCACCAGCTCCAATGATGAAGACGGTGTGGCGGAGGGGATTGAATGGCTGCTGTCCCTGCAGCCAGCGAACTGTCCGGCGGATCAGATGGTAGGTCGGCCAGAAAACTGTACAGAACAGGACAGGAGGAAGCGGATATGAAGATCATTATTTCACCGGCCAAGAAGATGAAAAGTGAGCCGGAGTTATATCCCTGCAGAGAACGCCCGGTTTTTCTTGCGAAGGCCAGGGAGCTGGCGGACTGGATGCGGAAGCTGACATATCAGGAGGCCAAGGAGCTTTGGAAGTGCAGTGACGCCATTGCGAAGGAGAACTTCCGAAGGTTCCAGGATATGGATCTGGAGAGAGGACTGACACCGGCCATCCTCTCCTACGAGGGCATCCAGTACCAGTATATGGCACCGGCAGTGTTTGAGGAGAGGGAGATCTCTTACATTCAGGAGCATCTTCGTATCCTCTCGGGATTTTACGGAGTGGTGCGCCCACTGGATGGTGTCACGCCCTACCGTTTGGAAATGCAGGCAAAGGCGACGGTTGCCGGAACCAGGGATTTGTATGAATTCTGGGGAGATAGGATTTACCGGGCAGTGGCAGAGGGGGACGGGACCATTCTCAATCTGGCATCCAAAGAGTACTCCAGATGTGTAGAAAAATATCGGGTTCCGGGCGACAGGTTTGTGACCTGCGTCTTTGGGGAACTGACAGACGGGAAGGTGCGGCAGAAGGGCACGCTGGCCAAGATGGCCAGAGGAGAAATGGTCCGCTATCTGGCGCAGACAGGCGCCGCGGATCCGGAGGACGCAAAAGGATTTGACCATCTGGGATACCGATTCAGGGAGGAATTGTCCGGACCGGAAGAATATGTATTTATAAAGGAGTAGAAAAGGTGGATTTTTATCAGAGAGCTGGCATTGTGTGCAGGGCCATTCCCCGGGGGACAGTGGCCTCCTACGGACAGATCGCTCTGCTGTGCGGGAAGCCGAAAAATGCAAGGCAGGTAGGGTATGCGCTCAACAAGGGAAGGCTGGGAGAAGAGATCCCTGCCCACAGAGTGGTCAACAGCAGGGGGCTTTTGAGCGGAGCGGCGGCCTTTGACACATTTGACATGCAGAAAAATCTTCTGGCCGGAGAGGGCGTGGAAGTTTTGTGGACACGAGAGGGATGGCAGGTGGATATGAAGCGGTACGGATGGAAACTCACCATGCAGGATGCGGAAAAGTTCCGAGCGCTGTTTGAAAAGCTGGGGATTTAGCACTGGGGCGGCAGGATGCTCTTCTTATAGCTGTGCCGCCAGATACAGCTGTAAAAATATAGATAAATTTATTTTTTTCTTGCATTTTCTGAAATGCTATGTTAACTTTGTACGTATAGAAAAGCAGTTCTGCTATTCTTGTTTTATCATTTATTCTATTTTTTAATCAGGCGTTTCGCCGGACAATTACCAGAAACAAACTCAGATTCAGCCGAGACGGGAGGTGGTCTGCAAAAAGCACTTTGACTTCTGATGACAGGGATTTTATAGAAAAACGGAGGTAAACATAATTGAAGAAAGTTTTACGTGTAAAATGGTGTGTGCTTTTTTTGTCAGTAATCATTTTGTGTAGTGCTGTGCTCCATCTCCGGGCGGCAGAGGAGAGTGAGGGGGAGAATGGGCCAAAGGAAGACGAGATCATCTGGACACTGGGGCGCGACAGTGAAAGGGAAGAGACAGACAGGTGTGCAGTGACAGAGGGTGGGATCACGCCAAGGTCGGCAGTGGGCTCCCTGTGCACCATCTCGCACGGTGCCAGCCACAGCTATGGGGGATGGTTCACAAGAGAATTTTATGTGGCAGCCGAGACGGGAGAGTACACAGGCTACTGTGTGCAGCCTATGAGTCCGCCGCCTTCCGGAACCTACCAGGTGTCAAAACTGGATAACGATGTGATCAAGGCTCTCCTTATGATGGCGCCGGGGTATCCCTGGTTTGATTCCTATGGGAAGATCATCTACAACGAGGCGGACAACAATACCTACGCTTATGCCCATGCGGCGCTGAGCTATGCCTACGAGGGGAGCCTTACCGGGCTTAGCGCCAGTATGCAGGATGGCGTGAAGAATATGGTTCACTATGCCACAGCTGCTGTCCAGGGATCCTGGGCGCCGGAGGTCCATGACAATCTGGGCCGCTATGAGGTATATATTGCCTACAATGACCAGCAGGATATCGTCTGGCTGGAAGAGCGGCCGAAAGGGAATGTACAGCTGCGGAAAATATCTGCCCAGACAGACGTGACAGATGGAAATACCTGCTACAGCCTGGAGGGAGCTGTCTACGGAGTATACACAGACGCTGGGTGCACAGCCCAGGTGGGAGAGCTGGTAACGGATGCTTCCGGCACAAGTGGCCTTCTGGCCGTCGATGCAGGAAGTTACTATGTGAAGGAGAAGACGGCGCCCAGAGGCTATGCGCTGGATGAGACTGTGTACAAAGTGGAAGTGGCGGTCGGACAGACGGTCCAGGTAAACGCAGAGGACATTCCTCAGAAAAATCCGCTGGAAGTCCTGCTGAAAAAGTACGATAGGGAGGTGGAATTTCAGGAAGAAGGAAACGCTCCCCAGGGAGCTGCCTCTCTGGAGGGAGCTGAATTTACCTTCCGCTTTTATCCCGGAGACTATGACAGTCTGGAGGAACTGGAGGGCGTGGATCCTGCAAGGACCTGGGTGCTGCGAAGCAATGAGAAGGGGGAGGTACGCATGGGTGAGGCATTCCTGGTGGGAGGAGACCCGGTGTGGAAGGATGGGAACGGTACATGGTTCCTTCCCCTTGGCACGGTGACGATGCAGGAGACGAAGGCGCCCCAGGGGTACAACATAAGTGGAGAGACGCTGCTGCGGCGGATCACACCGGAGGGAACCGGGGAACAGGTGCAGACCTACCAGACGCCGGATTTTGCGGAGGACGTGATCCGGGGAGACCTGGAGATCATCAAAGTCTACCAGAACGAAGAGGAAAAGGAAGATGTACTGGAGGGGATCGAAGGCGTGGAATTTACTCTTACATCCAGAACTACGGGGAAGGAAGTGCTCCGGATCGTGACAGACCGTGAGGGGAAAGCAACGACCAGGGACAGGGACTGGCCCAGGGGGAGGCTGGTCTATGATACGTACCTTGTGACAGAGACAAAGACGCCGGAAGGGTACAACCCTGTGGAGCCTTTTGAGGTCACGATAGCGGAAGAACAAGTGACAGTCAGCGGCATATACCGGCAGGATACCCTGATCACCAGCCCCATCCAGGTGCTGAAGGTGGACGTCTCCACAGGGAAAGTGATCCCAGTGGCAGGGGCGCAGTTCCAGCTGCTGGACGCAGACAAACATGTGGTGACCATGACTGCCCGCTATCCAGAGTATCAGGTATATGATACATTTGTCACAGATGAGGAAGGGCGTTTTACTTTCCCGGAAAAGCTGAAGTACGGGAGCTACTATCTGCGGGAAGTAAAAGCGCCGGAGGGTTACCTGCTCAGTGAGGAAGAGCTGGCTTTTTCCGTGGAGGAGGAAAAGGACTGGGGCAGTCCTTTGGTAATCCGGTTCGCAGACGAGAATGCCATGGGAAGGATCTGTGTTGCGAAGTTTGAGACAGGGCAAAAAGAGCATCTGGCGGGCGCAGAATTTGAGATACGTGCAGCGGAGGATATTGAGACACCGGATGGGACTGTCCGGCTGAAAAAGGGAGAGCTGGCCGGGACTTTGACGACAGAGAGGGGAGAGACGGTATCTGGGGAGCTGTTTCTTGGAAAGTATACGATCAAAGAGACCAGGCAGATCCCGGGATTTGCCCTGGCGGAAGAAACGTACCAGGTGGAACTGAAATACAAAGACCAGACCACACCTGTTGTGGAGGAGCATCTGACTGTCTATAATGAACCAACTTCTCTTGTAATACGCAAATGTGAGAAAGGCACAGAAGGGGAGACTGTGCTGGCAGGTGTCAAGTTTAAAGTGTGGCTGAAACAGGAGCATACGGAGGAGGGCCAGGAGACGGATGGGGAAGAAGAAGCTTCCCCAGATCCGGACTATACGCTGGAAGAGATATACGAGACAGACAAGGACGGTAAAATTGAGATTCCTTATCTTCTGCCGGACAGTACATACTGTATACAGGAGGTGGAGACCCTTTCGGGTTATCTCCCGGAAGATACAGTCCATGAGATCTATGTGGACGCCCAGGGGCGGATAGAGGGAGAAGCTGTCTGTGTATGGAGATGTGAAAACGATTATACCAAGCTGCGGATCTCAAAGCTGGATGGAGGCAGCCGTCAGTATCTGCCGGGGGCTGAACTGAAACTGGAGCGAAAGCTGGACAGCGGAGAGCGGGAGCTGGTGGAGAGCTGGACTTCCGGGGAGGAGGAAAAGCAGTTTGACAGGCTGCCTCCAGGAGAGTATGTGCTGACAGAGGAGCAGGCGCCGGAGGGATATACGAAAGCAAAGCCTGTGGACTTCACCCTGCAGGAGACCGGGGAAGAACAGAAGGTGGAGATGTTGGATGAGCCTTTGGTGGAGGCGCCGAGGACAGGAGACATCTCTTATATCCCCGGCCTTGCGGCAGCGGCAGCTGGCTCCCTTGTCCTGATGACATGGGTGCTGCGGAGCAGAAGAAGGAAGTGACGGAATGGATTATTGTGTGATCTGCGGAAGCATTGTCCCGGAGGGGACGCATGTGTGTATAAACTGTATACAGGCGGTGCTGGGCAAGGAGCAGGAACCGGGCGTTGTCATGGAAGAAAAAAGTGGATATAATGGGGAAAAGAACAGAAAAAATAAGACAGAGGAGTGAAAGTGATGCAGATTTATGAAGGCCGCCCGGCTGCAGCCGGAAACAGGATGGAAAAAGAGATGAGGGTATATGAACTTCTGGACGAACTGGGGATTTCCTACGTCCGGGCAGACCACGAGGCGGTTATGACGATCGAGGCATGCAGGGAAGTGGATGAGGCACTGCAGATAGAGATCTGCAAAAATCTGTTTCTGTGCAACCGCCAGAAGACAGCTTACTATCTTCTGGTCATGCCGGGCGGGAAAAATCTGCAGACAAAGGAGCTGTCGCCGCAGATCCCATCCTCACGCCTGTCCTTTGCGTCGGGGGAGGATATGGAGAAATATCTGAATGTGACGCCCGGATCCGCTACGATCATGGGTCTGATCTTTGACCCGGAAAATAAAGTCCAGCTTTTGATCGACGAAGAGGTGCTGGAGGAAGAATATTTTGCCTGCCACCCCTGTATTAATACATCCAGCATCAAACTGCGGACAGAGGATGTGCTGGGAAAATTTCTGCAGGCCGTGCATCATGATTACATAAAAGTAAGGCTGAGCAGGTAGAAGTGGGCTGTGGGAAAGTGGTATATATGTTCCCCTTTTGGTATAAACTGTAAAAAAGAGAACGGATCAGAAAGGGGACAGGCAGGATGGAGGATGTATATCGCCAGGCTGCAGAGCCGGAAGAGAGACTGGAAAAATGTGTGCTGTGCGGGCGCACTGTCTCGGTGTGGAGAGAAAGCCATATCTCGGAGAGAAGATACTATGTAGAAGGTGCAGGACAGCTCTGTGCCAGATGTTTTTACGACGTATACCAGAATGAACTTGCTTTTTGACCGGTAAAGATGTAATGTTTAGCGTGATGTATATACGTGACAGATAAGGAGGAAATTTTTGATGGATGGGAAGATGACGCAGAGGGAGCGAATGCTGGCCGGACTTTTGTACAATGCGGCGGACGAAGTGTGATCAACCCGGGAGTGACCATAGGCAATGACTGTGTGATTGCTTCTGGGAGCGTGGTGACAAAAGATGTACCGGACGGCGTGATCGTTGGAGGAAATCCGGCGAAAGTGATCCGAAAGATCACGGAGGAGGATAAAAAGTACTATTTTAAAAAGCTCCCCTACGACAGAGGTGTGTAGGGAAAAATATAGACAGACAGACGCGGGCAGGAGAGGGAAGATCTCCTGCCCGTACTTTTTCACATTATCACGGACATACAGGAGAATATCGCAGGCGTGCTATTGACAGTTTCCCCTGGAAATGATAGTATGATGATATCAAAATGATATTAAAATAAAGCAATTGATTTTGGAGAAGGGGGAAATGATTATGAGTAAAGAAAAGGTCAGGCAGGAAAGAATACTGAATCCGGTCAGCGGCTATCTGATGCTGCTTCTTGGCATTGTGGGAATGATCGCCGGGATCGCTATTATGATCGCGGGATTTATCGCAGGAAGTCGGGTCGGAAGCGGTGCGCTTGCTGTCATCAGCGTGATCCTTGGGATTATTGTCCTTACAGCAGCTATCATCCTTCTGTGCGGGCTGAAGGTTCTTAACCCAAACGAGGCCTATGTGTTCACCGTGTTTGGAAACTATTACGGCACATTGAAAAAAGAAGGCTTTTTCTGGGTCAATCCTTTCTGCTCTGCCATCAACCCGACAGTAAAGTCAGCGCCTGTCGTGGCGGCATCGGGCAATGGAAAGTCCGTATCTGTATCTGTGGGGAATAAGGAAAAGAAAGTTTCCATGCGGACAATGACGCTGGATAATAAAAAGCAGAAAGTCAATGACCTGCTTGGAAATCCCGTGGAGATCGGAGCGGTAGTCATCTGGAAGGTGGTCAATCCCACAAAGGCAGTCATCAATGTGGAGAACTACAAAAATTATCTGTCCATCCAGTGCGACTCCATCATCCGGAACACGGCCAGGCAGTACCCCTATGATATGAGTGAGGGGGCAGATGAGAAGTCTCTGCGTGGCAGCAGCCAGGAGATTGCGGACATTATGAGCAAGGAGTTGCAGGAGAAGACAGAAGATGCGGGGATCCAGATACTGGATGTGCGTATCACCCACCTTGCCTATGCGCCGGAGATCGCGTCAGCTATGCTCCAGAGACAGCAGGCGGCGGCCATCATCGATGCCAGGCAGAAGATCGTGGAGGGAGCAGTAGGCATGGTGGAGATGGCCCTCTCCAGGCTGAATGAGAAGGACATCGTGGAGCTGGACGAGGAGAGAAAGGCAGCCATGGTGAGCAATCTGCTGGTGGTACTCTGCGGAAACAAGGACGCCCAGCCCATTGTGAACAGCGGAAGTTTATATTAAAATGACAGAACGATAAGAAAGGAGGGGGATGCTTTTGGAAAAAGAAAATAAAGCGGCTGATAAGTCCAAGGTAAAAAAGCAGGTGCCCCTCCGGCTGTCAAAAAAGCTGTACGATGAGATCGCCCAGTGGGCGGAGGACGATTTCCGATCCATGAACGGCCAGATTGAGTATCTCCTGACAGAATGCGTGAAGCACAGGAAGGGGAAGAAGGATTTATAAAATCTTAAGATTTTGCAAGGAAAACATTAAAGTCTTCCTGCTATCATGAAGGTACCATTTCCCACAGGAGGTGGTACCTTTCCTATTGGTTTTATTTATGGGAGAGCAGGAAGGAGAGAAGTCTTATGCATGAGAGGATCTTAGTGGCAGACGATGAACCGGATATTGCGGATCTCGTCTGCCTTTATCTGCAGAATGAGAACTATGAGACAAGAGTGTGCTATTCCGGGCAGGAGGCGCTGGAGGAGGTCCGCCGGGAAAAGCCGGATCTTGCCATTCTGGACATCATGATGCCGGGAGTGAGCGGGCTCACTGTCTGCCGGGAGATACGGAAAAAAGATACCTACCCGGTTATTTTCCTCACCGCAAAGGGGGAGGAGATCGACAAGATCAATGGCCTGGCACTGGGGGCGGACGACTACATCACAAAGCCCTTCCGGCCCCTGGAGATGGTGGCCCGGGTAAAGGCCCAGCTGCGCCGCAGTAAGAAGTACAATTGTACCGGGCAGGAGGAGGATCTGCTGGTCCGGGGAGGCCTCACCCTGAATGTGCGGACCCATCAGTGTACCCTTGGCGGAAAGGACCTGAAGCTGACGCCGACTGAATTCTCCGTGCTGGAGATCCTGTGCCGGAAGAAGGGCAGCGTGGTCAGCTCCGAGGAGCTGTTCCACGCCATCTGGAAGGACGAGTATTACAGCAGGAAGAACAATACCATCACTGTACACATCCGGCATCAGTCGGTCATTTTTTGCGGACAGTTCATACATGCTATCCTTTTCTGTTCTCTGCTCCTGCGTTTGCTCTCGTTTGATTTCTCCCTCCGTATCTTCTTGGCACAAGCAGGACAATACCTTGATGCACCAGAGCCCGGGACATATTCAACGCCGCACACCGTACAATTTTTAGCGGGCATTGCTGCCCACCGTTTTGTAGGTATGATATGTAATTCATCGACAAAGCCGATGAATTTATAGTAAATCTTGATTTCCTGCTTCACTGTTCCGTCTGCCATCTTCTCACGCTCCGAAACAAGTATCTTGTCTATGAGTGCGTTTATAACTGTTGCATCCAGTTCTTTTAAGCCTTGATAATTTCGGATAAGGGCGAGGAAGTCACGGATTCCCCGTGATTTCTCGTAGCTTTCATTAAGAGTTTCCGTCACCTCTTTCAGCCTTGCTTCAATTTCAAGCTGCTCTTTCTGGTATTTCCCCGACATCATCTCAAAATTCCGCTCCGTGATACGCTCCATTACCTTGTCCTCATAGAGAGAGGAAAACAGCCTGTCAAGCTCCGCAAGGCGTTTGTTCAGCTTCTTCTTTTCTTTCTCTAATGATTTCGCCCTGCTCTGGTCTGTTTCCGTGAGCCGCCTTTCTATGGCTCTGACCGCCTTTTCATCATTGACCGCCATATCCGCAAAGCGGTTGATGTCGGCAAGGACGGCATTGAATAAGTCCCTCGCTTCAATGCTGTGTGCGGTACACATAACATTGCCATATCTGCCATAATTATTGCAGGTGTATTGTACGCAGTCGATGATGTCGGGGCGTTTCCTCCTGTTGGCACTCGCCGCCCGCATCGCATAGCCGCAGTCCGCACACTTGATAACGCCCGAAAAGATATTCTCAAATCCCCCTGCGTTCTGCTCCCGCCTGCGGCTCGTCATAAGCTGCTGTACGGTGTCAAATTCCTCCTGCGTGACTATCCCCTCATGGGTGTCTGGTATCACTTCCCATTCTTCGGGCAGCTTAGAGGGGCGTTTCTTGCTTTTCATGTTGGCTGCAATCCGCTTGTAGCCTGCAAGGTTGCCCGCATATATCGGGCTTCTTAAAATGCCCCTCACGCTGTTCTCGCTCCAAATATAACGGTTTTCCTCGTTATCCTCAAAGTACCGCTCATAGCCTGTTGCCCCTTGCTCCACCGCATAAGCGGCAGGGCGTAGGATATGCTGTTTGTTGATGTGCTTGCGGATTTTGGCGATGCCGTTGCCCGCTAACGCAAGGTCGAATATCTCCCTTACCACATGGGCAACTTTGTCATCTATCAGCAGATGGTTGTGGTCGGCAGGGTCTTTGACATAGCCATAAGGGGCTGTTGTTCCCATGAATTTCCCCTGCTGAAACCTCGCACGGTACGCCGATTTTATCTTGACTGACACATCGGCAGAATACATTTCGTTTAGGATGTTGCGGAAAGGCGTGATGTCCATAGCGGATTTGTTTAAGGTGTCCACGCCGTCATTGACCGCTATATACCTCACGTTATGCTCTGGGAAAAAGACTTCCAGATATAACCCACAATCAAGATAGTTCCTCCCCAGACGGGATAAATCTTTTGTAATCACGCAGTTTATCAGCCCGTTTTCAATGTCCTTAATCATATTCTGGAAACTTGGTCTTTGGAAATTTGTTCCAGAGTAGCCATCGTCAACATACGTTTTTGCTAAATGCCATCCCTGCCTTTTCACATAATCCGTGAGGATGGATTTTTGTGTCGCAATGCTCGCACTCTCGTTATCCGTGCCATCGTCCTTTGATAAGCGGCAGTAAATGCCGACTTCATAAATCTTGTTCTCCGTTCTTATTCCTGCCATACTGTAAAACCTCCATATCTGTCCTATCTGTTTTCATGT